>Ga0307507_10008467_pt1 | contig 14210 bp, 9 predicted proteins | sample 7_EM_MG_FD_207223 | JGI IMG/M metagenome (GOLD analysis project Ga0307507, IMG submission 207223) | Populus trichocarpa ectomycorrhiza microbial communities from riparian zone in the Pacific Northwest, United States - 7_EM | ecosystem: Host-associated > Plants > Roots > Unclassified | place... | reverse complement strand
TTTCTTTATATGAGGTTATCGTAATCTTTTATCACTTGTTGCGGGAAAATGGAGTTAACTCAGGTTTGCTCGAGTTTTTTTTTGGTATTTTTTTAAAAATTTTATCATTTAACATTTTGTTATTGGACCTTAAACTTTGTTATTTTTTCACTTTTTTTATGTGGAGTTATCCCAGAGCGTGAGTTAGTGAATTGACTGTAGTTTTTTATAACTCTTTTATTGATTCAACTTCAATTTTTTTTTTTAGATTTGATTTTTTAAAATATTTTTTTTATTTTAATTTTATATTACGGGTCACAAATTAATCAAGTCAATTCAGTTTGACTTGATATTTTGCAACATTTTTTTTAAACATTAGATTATTAGATTTATACGTGGTTACAGCCTACAGGGTCACTTATCAGGTTCCAATCTATACTGGGATCATTGCTTCTAAAACGACAATGTCTATCAAAGTGATCTATACCAGGTGTGTTTCGAGGGCTACTGTAGCAACCTAAATTATCAAAAAACGAATCGAACGTGGGCCCGGTAAAGAAGACGGGTCGTCGATTATCTGATCAAATTACAGGATCAACAGTTGATCAACGAATCACTTATACGGTATAAATTACTGGTATTGTGTTTATTTTTTGTATTGCAACACAAATACATAAAACGTTTGGCGGCTTGGTAGGAACGGACACTACCAAGCTTTCAAATCCATTAGGAAAAAAATGCTTAAAAACTATTTATTTTTTTTCTTATCTACGGTTTACTTGCAATATCACTAGTGCATTTGGTGATGTAGTAAAAGATATTTTAAAAAATAATAATATGACGGAGGCATTAATATTCAACTTCACAGAGTTCATTCACAGAGATTTGAGAATGAATGAATGTTTCTGGGGAGATAGAAGAGGAAAGAAGCTCACTCGTTAAGGGATGAAGGATATACCTATCTCATGAAGCTAGCTCATCGTGTGAATTTTAAAGCTGTCAGAGCACACATTAAATAGGAAAAGAAGAAGAAGAAGAAGAAGAAGAAGAAGAAGCCATGCAATAGGCATTCAAACTCGAACGATTAATTGCATGGAAAATGATGAGTGTCCTGATAATTCTCAAGAAGCCGAAATCAAGCAGTCAAGGCAGACCAGTAGCGGATGCAAAACAGTTTCTTTGATAATTAATTTTATTTCTTTCAGATGGGAAATGAGCCGAGCTAAATATCCTACCAAACACAAGAAAAGAAATACTACATAGCACATCGTCCAGAATTTCTTCAATTCTTCAACAACGTTCTTTTATTTGTCCCTTTCGATTATTTATTTTCTAAATAAACACAACGAATATGGCCAGGAAAAGCAAAAAATACCTCACAATTGTTTTTGGAAAAAATAAAAACAAAAACAAGGACAAGCAGACATCATTCAATCCAACAATATCCCTCTCTCCCGATAGGAAAGATTGTCCAGAAGTAGCAATACACGAAAACAAGGTTACCATCTATCATTTCATGCATATATATATATAATCCCCCCCCCCCCTCGCTGTCACGTAAAACCTGCAAGGCACGTGTCAGATTATCAGTGGCGTGTACACGTAAGCTAGAGACAGACCTAAGCTCTCAGCTTTAAATGATGGCAACGCTTCCTCCCAACAGCTTCTGCTCTCTCATTTATTGCCTCTGCAGCTCATCAGCAGACCCTCCACCTCCCTTCCTCTCACCACTCAACCCCCTAGCATTCACTTCTTCCTCTCACGCCCTAAGCAACGCGTTTCCACAACCTACACCAAACTTAACAAGAGCGCGGTCGTCGTTAGACTGGCCCCGTTTGAAACGGCATTTCTTTCAAATTCTTTTTTAAAAAATTTATTTATTTTTATTTGTTTAGATTGTAGTTTTATCTTAACCTCCTAACCTAAACCAAACAAGATTGTAGGAACAGACAGCTATACTAAGGAATAAAAAACCTAAACTTGATCAAGTGTTATAAAGAGGAAGAAATATGTAAGGAGTCCGAAACAACAGAAGAGGTTATTACTAGTAAACTTCGAATATCAGATTTAATACAAAATCCCACAAGTTAACAAACATCAACAAACTGAACCAGTGTCCTTACAAGTTCAACAAAAGCATCTGACGAAAAAAAAAAAGGCAATAAAAAGGAGGATATTAAATTAATAAATATCAAAAGACCCTTTTTTTTTTCTTGAACATTTTTGTTTTTGTTTTTTGTACTGCTAATAATTCAGCCAGGGGTCGAACTTGAGTCAATACCCGAACCAGCACCCTTGCCTTGTGCCAAGGACTTTGTTTGCTGCATGCATGCCACTGCACCCAAGCAGAGCCAGTAGTCACAGTCACAGACCCATAAGTCCTCACCGCCTTGCAAGGAGTCTCCACGCGCGGTTCGTTCTTGACTCAACACCCGCAAACATCAACATCAAGACTAGTCACGTTTTTTGTTTTTCCCAGTCTTTACCACACTCATTTACCAAGGCGCGCGCTCTCTCTCCCTCCCTTTTAACACCAACCACCCTTGACACCATAAAATAAACAGATCAACACACCATGTTAAAATTAAAAACTAATGAAGACTCACTAATAGGATGAAGCTCAATCATGCAAAATATTCGGATGACGATCAGCTTTCACACTGCAGAGCTGCCTTGATCTTCTGGACAGTGCATGAAATGAGGTTGTTGACTGTCTCCACCGATTCTACCGTGAGCTTGGCTGTAGGAAGACTATTCACCAATATTTGGAACGCCACCGTCAAGAGGGACCCACTCACCCTCTCTGGGCCACCACCATTGCTATTATTATTAGCAGTTGGGCCACCGTTTGTTGTTGGGGGCCCACGTGAACCGGGCCCATCTGGTACGATAGCGAAACCTGACGGAAGAAGCGCTACGTAGGCTGAATCGCCACCATTCATCACCACGTGCATGGCCGGAATGTCAACGGGAGCGTACACTACAAGTGACCCTGCTGCATCTATGCAAGTCTCTTGCAGTATCAACATGCTACTCTGGTTAGCATTCATGGCCTGCCAAGAGAGAAGCAGTGAATCACAAGATGGTCCCCGAATTTGACTTGAATTTACATTACATGACGTTTTAACCTCTGTTTTTAGGGTGGCATCGGAGTCAAAAGGAAAAGACGAGATCAGGTTTATCACATAAAAGGTGACATGTGTTTTTTTATTTTGACTTTTTGAAGCTTACAAGTTAAAGATAGAAACTGTCCCTAAAATCTGGTCCTGTCTGTGACTCTACAGATACTTCCAAATTCCAAACTCGTCCTTTATTTATATTTCACCTTTTATATAACCACGACAAACACTAATGGGGGACCTTACACACCCCCGGACAGACACCAGACGTTTAAATTAGACTCCCCATGACATTAATGTCCAAAAAAAACATGTGCTGCCTAACATTAGATTTTTTATGGCATGTTATGGATGAAAATATTATGCAATGAAAATTCTTTTCATGACAGACAATTTGACCTGACGGTCCACAAACATGAGAGAAAAAAGAAACTTTGCAACGGATATGTAAATTATTAAATAATTGTTGAGGCAAGGGGGGGAGAGAGAAATTACGCTAGCCCGTAGGAGGGAGACACAGTTGCCATGATCTTGGCCTTTGGCAATGTGGGCCATTTCCTGCATTGGTCCGCCGTTGGAGAGGATGTCCCATTCGCTTCTGAGCCGTTCATCGCGGAGGAAATCAAAGAGTCTCTGTGGAGAAACAGGTAGCCAGACAGAGGTGGCAGCGCTCAAAACAATGCCTGGTGGCTCACCAGGATCATCAACGCTCTTTCTGGTCATAACCCTAACATCTTCATCGACATTTCCTGCATTTAGCTTGTTCCATTTGTGCACTGTTGAGGCACAAACCCCGGCACAGAAGTTAGCCGTCATTCTTTGCGCCAGCTTCAGCATGCTTCGGCGACCACTTGCAGTTATAGCTACATCAACACCTTCCATGTCAACGACGGTTCTTTTGGCAAGTTAAAGGATGCCACAAATTGTTTAGGAAATTAAAATCAATATTAACCTGTGTGGTCTCGACTGGGTACATTAGAGGACATGAGAATGGCTAGGCACTCGCTTTGGCGTTGGAGAGTGGCTATCCATCGTTGGGCCCCAAAGCCCATGCCGGAACTTATCAACGGCCGATAGAGCTGGTGTGTTTGGCTTTCATCATATTCTGCATGCTCAATCCATGTAACCTGCATTTTAGTAGTTTTTGTTAGTTATGGGGTTGATTGCACCAACTTCTCAGTTGGAAAAAAATTATATTCATAATTTGCTTATTGATTGCTACATGAGAACTGATTGCCTCTCTCTATTATTCAGCAAAAAGATCATCTTCTTTTTCCCGTAGCTAATGATTAGGAATTTAAGCCACACAAATAAAAGATCAAATGCCAGTTCCATCAGTCAGACTCCGAAGAAGATTAAACAAACTGAAACAGTATGTAGTAGGTTCTAGCACACTATAAAGTATAAACCTTCCTCGGGGCCATTTTATTATATTATAATACAAACATATATTATGTCAATGGATAACACTTTCAAAGAAAGAAAGAAAGAAATGAAGGGTGACAATTTTTATAATGTCATTCACAAACTATTTTTCCATATTAAAATAGAAGGGAAATCCAGGGAAAGGGCTTTAGGTTGGGCTCAAATAAAGAAATGGAATCAAGTAGTGCTGGCATAAAGTAATGAAATAGAAATTTTTTTTGCAAGATTTGAGGGAACAAAGTACACCGTAGAAGATGACATCGATATGCGTGTACTATTGTCTATATCAGCTTGGATACTCGAATGGAAACAAAGTAGTCAGTCTCGGGCTTTGACAATTAGGTCTCTTCATTTAGTTAAAAAAGGAAAGAAAATCATAAGGCTGGAACCAGGTCATATGCTGTAACATGATTAAATATAAGACAAAGAAGATAACCAAGAGTACATCAAAGATGGGATCATTGGAATAGAAGCATCAAATATATTGTTTATTCAACCGAAGTTGAGGGTAACTAGGCATTTACTAATGAAGGATATGAAATCAATGTGTCCAAGACACCAGAATTCAAGTAATGGGGCTTCTATTTGATAAAATAAATGGTGTGATCTCGATCTGCTGCTGTACCATAACAATCTTTTAATTGATTAAGCAACCCTAGTTGTTGAAACTTGAGATTTAAACAGTAATTTGACATCAAAGACAATATTATACGACTCTAGGAAGGTTCAGACAGTGACAGTGTGGGGATAACAGTGAGTATTCACTAGGCAAACAAGACTCTTTGATGCGTGAGCTCTCTAAGCGGCTTGGGAATGCAAATGCTCATGATTTTTGACCTGGTGTTTTACCACAAAATTAAATGCTCTCAAATGAAACTACACTGTTGCAATTACTTCACCAAACTCATTAAAGACTAAAGGCGCAGAACACCCACCTGGATAAACACAATAAATTTAAAGAAAAAACAGGTACCATCTGGGCATGCTAGAAACCAAAATGTACAATAGTTTTTATATTATTACCTTAGAGTACCCATTGGGCATATCTTGCACCACACAGCCAGAAGGAAGCCTCCTACAGTTCACGAATGTCGGTGACGCACCAGAAGTTTCTCTGATGGTATCGACGGACACATCAACAACAGCCCAAACCCCCTCGGCGTGCTGCTTGCAAAATCGGAGAAAATTGACCTCACGAACAGGAACCAAAGGGGATAAGACTTGGAGCTCCGCGTGCATCTAAGAATGTTTAATTTAGCATTAAACAAACAGCTAAACTGGTTGCTAGCAAAAGACCACATAAAAGAGTAGAGATGTTGATAACAGCAGTAGAATAAAAGACGAGTAGCTTACCAATTGAAGTGAACCATTTCTAGTTCCCCCCATTCCATTGGCTATCACATCAGTTGTAGAGGTCCTGGCAATCACGCAAGGAAACATTTCTGCCCATCGGTTCTAGTAAACAGAAAGCAAAACAAAAATTAATTTCCAGTGACATTAAAAATGTGTATCCTCACAATCCAACAAAAAAATCAAGTTTTAGTTTATCATGAAAAAGGACACTAATAATGAGAGATTTGGAATAACTCACTGAATCCATCAGTGTCTCAACTAGGGCCAAACTGTTGATGATTACCATCCCAGTCTCTCTCGAAGCCTCACTAACAAAGCCACTAGGCTTCATTCCAATGCAAGGAGTGATAGTTCTCAAGTACTCCTCATGGTTCAATATTTCCCTACCACCATCGAAGCTCCTGATCCAAAGAGGCTCATCAGTCTGAGCCATCTTAACCAATTCATCCATGGCAGCCAAAGCCAACTCCAAGAACATGGATCTCTCCAGTGATCTACCAATCCCAGTAACACCAGTTGTCGCTGGTCTAGTTTGAGTTAGTACAGGCAAAGCACCAGAAATCCCACCTACAAAATCAGGTCCCAAAGGCAATGTTGTAGCTACAGTGCTTAAACCAGCAAAACCATTACTACCAACACCAAGCTCCAAGCTTGAATTTGGCATCGGAGGGCCAAGTGAAGAAGCCAACGAAGATATGGGGCGACCTAAGAACTTGCCAGCAAGCGCACAAACTCGATCTAGTTCATCTTTTAACCTAGCATTCTCAATCCTCAGATGCTGTTCTTCAAGTGAAATATCACCAATTATTGCAGGACCACCACAGTTTGAGCACATTGGATTTCTCATAGCATCTCTTATGGACATGTTTTCCGCTCGAAGCTTGTCGTTCTCTTGCCTGAGTAATGAGTTCTCATGGCGCTCCAATTGAGTCTGTTGCAGCAAACAAGCAGATAACTTCGACTTTCGATCCGTAAAATTCCAACCCAAAAAGGAAAAACATCTACGGATTGTTAATTATCGTTCATTACCTTCATTTGGGTTCGACGATTTTGAAACCAGAACTTCACTTGCCTGGTCTCCAAGCACAGCCTTCTACTAAGCTCCAATCTTTGTTTCTCATCAGGATGAGGACACTCCTTAAACAAACTGTATAACAAACAAAAGCAACAGCATAACACAATCTCTGAATATCACTCAAAAAATCTTGTTGATAGTGCAAATTTGTGATAGATATCATACGCTTCAAGTTCTTGGATTTGTTGTGGGGTGTGTCGGTGGTATCTCTTTTTTCTTGGAGGATTATCAGCTGCATCTTGGTCATCACCAGAAGCACCATCCATGTTATCACTACCAGATCTGCTCTCATGTTCTTCTTCTCGGCTTCTCCTACCCACACTTGTCTCAAAGTTCTCAGACATTCTAGTTATATCTCCTTGACCATCTATGTTTGGTTGTTGCTGATCAAGACAATTAAACAAAACACAAGCAAGAGCATAAAAGTTAAAGACTTCAACAAACAAACAGCCCCATATCACCAGGTAGCCTAAAAAAAAAACAAAGAGGAAGAAGAAGATAAGTACAAGAGCCAGTGAGAGTCCAGGAGAGTTGAACATGGATTTAGTGATAGAAGGAGAGACAAGGCGAGGCTGAACTATTGCACCAGTGGGCATGTTGTTGTTGTTATAAGGTATATCAGCCACAATTCTTGCGCCACCACCACCAGGACTAGTGTTTTCAAGAAAACCCCCAAAACTCATTAAAGCTTACGCCCTTTTTTTTGTTTAATCTATTTTTACACCAGACTCAACCCCTTTTTTCTAGATTGACAAGTAGCACTGAATAACGAAGTTTGAATCTTGAAATTGTCATTCAAAAACCAAACCCCAGATGGCCAAACAAGAAATCCTGAACTGGGTCTCTCTCAGAGAAAATAAAAAAGGAAAACTTTTTTCAGAAGAAAAGAGAAGAGGATAGAGAGGTAGAGGAGACAGAAGGATAATATATCTATCCAAATGTCTCCAGCTCCCTCTCTCTACTGAAAAACTGAGAGAAAGAAAGAGAAAGAAGGCAAGCAAACCCTTTTTATAATCTTCTTTACTGCTTGGCACTTCCTTCTCTATCCCTCTCTCTCCCTCTAAAAAACCTTAAGTTTCAGTCCAAAACTCAAACATTCAAAGGCCTTAAATTGTGTTGAAAAAACTTCAGGGAACCCTAGTTTGAGCCAAGAAAAAAGTAATAATATCTCGTTCTTTGCATGCTTGCCTCACACTCGGTGAGAAGAGGATTCAAAGAGAACCAACAAGAGAAAAGATAAAAAAAATTAAGCAAACAAGAAGAAAACGAAAGGCCCTCAAAGAGATTTTGTACAGACAAGAAAAAGGAGAGAGAAGTGAGTGAACCCCCACAAAAAAATATATAAAAAAGGGTGAAGATAAATTGAAATTATGTGGACTGTTCGAAGCCTTACAAAATACTGATTAACCTCCAAAAAGGTCGGTTGACTCTCTTTTCTCTTTTTCCCTCTGTGAATCAGTAACAACAGTTAAATATTTCTGATTCTCTGTTTTGGATTCTTTTACCCTTTTAGAGGAGAGCGTAAGAGGGAAAAGTAAAAGCAAATTATTTTCACAGAGGACTCTTGAATTTTTTATTTTTTTTTCTTGATTTCGTGTTGCCCTTTGGAGATTTTTTCCTTTTCCTTTTCTTTTTTGGGCTCTTCGTGTACAGACATAGGGATCTGTATAGATACTCCATATGTCTGCTGAAGATGTCATGTGGCTGCTGGAAGTGTATTTTTTCATTTACTTGATGAATATATATACAGTGATTAGGAAACCCTAGTGTATGGATTCGAAACCAATATGGTAACAGTATTTATACACAATACATCTAACCCAACTTGAGTAAACATCTCAGTTTTTTAGGGCTTTGAATTTATTTGCAGCGTGTGCTCTTCGAACAGTTTAACAGTGTGGGTTTGATAATTTTGAAATGCAGGGGTTACTGTTGGGACGATTTGCTTTTGAAATCCTGTAATTCTAACATCAAATGGATAATAATTTCATACTGATCCTTGTTCTAACTCCAATAAGTTGATTTGGGTGATTAATTGAGTGAAATATTTTATTTTATTTTTTGGCTCAGCAACAATCATGCAATTCCATGGGTATACAGCGTATTCCAATTTTTATTTCATTTTATGGTTACGAAGGAGTGATTCCCGTGCAATTTTTTTTTTCTATTTGGATACAATCATGTTATTTTTTTTTATATTGAATGTGTGTATCTAATTTATATGAATCCAGCAAGCTAATAACATCATCTTAATAAAAAATAGTTCATTTATCATATTTTGATTAAGATACATGAAATAAATACCCATATTATTAAAAATGGTAAATTCTGATGCATGCAAATGCTACGTGGAATGGTAAGAGCACAAGATAGCAAGAAATAAAAGACCTCGAAGATTTAAGGAGCGAAAAAAATTGCAAGTTTGAATTCTAAATTTATAATTTTATTCTCGAAATTAAAATTTACAATAATTGTCTCCTTAAAAAGTTTACAAGACTTTTAAATAGGCCACAAAACCCTACATCCACTACAAAACAACTAGTAATCCGAAAACCTTACGAAAGTAAGCATAAATTCCGAATTAAAATAAAATCCAAAACAACATAGGAAAAATAATAAAAACTACTAAATCACGAGCATCTATCTTCGGAATGCAATTGCTACCTAAGGAAATCTTCTCATAGAATAGCTTGTAAAAATCCAAGCCAAATCCAATGGTTGGATCTCTCGTTGTCGCAATTTTAAAGAGTTAACCAATCCTAGTTGTTTCATGCCTTTTTCCTGGACCTAAACGCATTTGTCAGGCTATCTACATGATTTATCTAGATTAAATCTTCATCTATGAATGTCAGATAATCACACGAATGCTCATAACCATCAATGTCTATAAGCTCAGCTACATTATTCTCTTCAAGTTAGAGATAACTTGTCATTGAGTTATGCTCTTTTTTTAAGATAGGGTGTCGAGTGTTAAACATTAAAGACATTAAAAGTTTTTAGATGATTAGGAAGGCAAAATCTATAAGCAGTGTCATTTATTTTCCACAACACTTTACAGGGATTAATTTCTCTCTTCTTAAACTTGTTATACTCTCCCACTAAAAACGTGTCACTAGGGGTGATCATTTTCGGTTCGATTCGGCTTTTATCAAAAAAAGATAACCAAACCGAATTAAAAAAAAATCGATTTGGTTTTTTAGAACAAAAACCGGTTCAAACCGGTTTAGCTCATTTTTTCCTGCTTGGCTCGGTTTTTTTTTTGTTTGGCTCCGTTTTTTCGATTTCGGTTCGGTTTTTTCAGTTTCCGGCTTATAAAACCGAACCGGTCAGTTTTTTTAAAATTCTAATAATTGATTTTTTTTCACAGTTTGGTTTTTTTGCTTACCCCTGCCTGTCACGGGAAAGGACTGCTCATACCAGATCATCAACATCAAGCACCACTCTTTTACGATAAGTATCAATCAGGATCTTATATTGGGCATTGTTGTTAGTGATTGTCTTCTTAACCTTCTTATGAAAACAATGTAAATAATATATCATTCCGTCAACTTGAACACTTAATTATTCGATACGAGGAACATACAAAAACTCCAGCACTCTAAAAGGGTTCTGTCCCTAATCGATCTTGAAATGACTAAGTTAGGTAGTCCAATTTCAGTTGAATCCCCATCTTACCCCATAAACTCTTCCAGAAGTTACTATGAACTTCACATCTTTACTCAAAGTGATAGATTTATGACTATCCTGTAAGCAAACTACCTCGATAGAGTAAAAGTGAGTTATCCAAGATGCATCAATGGCCTTCTGACATGATATAAAATGATACTAACATCCATTCAAGATCAACACAAAATCCGTACTAACATCCAACTACGGGACATTAGGAATCGGTAAGGGAGTATACAATACAATATTTAATTAGGCTCTTTTAGGCCTTTGACATATAGCAGATATCTTCACAAAATTGGATACATGTCTTAGCATCTTAGGCCAATAATTATAAGTAGACAATAGGATCGATGTCTTGTCTCGTCCAAAATGTTTCTCACAATGTATCTCACATACAATATGCTTTTGTAAAAAGCAATCTAGAATATATAATTGCAAGGCATGAAATAAATAATCATTCACAAGTACAAAGTTATTTTGTTTACCTTTATCAATTAACTCAGTATAAAAACCTACTTGAAAGACGAGTCTCTTGAATACAACTTTTTGAATGCATCAAACTCTGTCATCTAGACACAAATGATGTTAAATAAAGTAATATGTCTATTGAGGGCATCAACCACCTTGTTTAAACTGCTTGATTGGTGTCTTGATGAGAATGATAACTTTTGCAAACGCAAAACCCTTTTTACTCGTCGATGACTCAACTTATGTTGTCTATTTATATATCCTAGGCTCTTAGCGCCTCATGATCTGTAATAAAGACAAACTTATTGTGGTATTGTATTTTCTAATTCAGTTTTCATTGTTTTGATTTTTAATTTTTTTTCCTGATTCTTTTGTAAAAGTTACTATTATTTTTAACCTCAACATTTAATCACGACATTGTTTTTAATTTCATGTCAATTTTGTTCTTCAATCTTTTTAATTTTTTTATCCTTTTACTAAATTGATTTTTTTTCAATTTCACCATTCAGTTAAATTTTTTTTTTGTATTTTAATTTTGATCTTTATTTTTTTAATAATTATTTTTAAAAATTATTTTTTCAATTTTATCCTTCAATATTTGATCGATTGAGAATTAGAATTCATGATTTTTTCAGATTAGATATTTCGAGTCTAATTACTCGGATCACATGTTTTTTTTAAAGAAAAACTTTATAACTCTTTTTATTTTTTTTAATTATTTAAATCTCATAAATTGGGCCGCATTGAACATGATATTTTACATCAACTCAGCTCTAATTACTAGAATTATAAATTTGTCATAACCGGTTTTTTCAGATTTGTTTTACTTCATTCCAGCACCTCAACATATTTGTTTTTTTAAGAAAACAATAATTCATCCCTCAACTAAACACAAGCACCGAGACTAATCCCGATACTAACTGGGCCCTTTCTTTCACACCGCCTCCTGTAGAACTGAAAATATCGACGGCAGTCCGATTTCAGTCGTTTTGCTAGGACGTTACGACAGAACAATTGAATGATAATTTCAAGAACTTTTTCTGAGCATAAATTTCCATGAATGATCAAGTAATGGCATGCTCTAGCCGGTACGATGAGTGAGAAGTTTTAGCAATTGACCTTTTTTGCCAGACATTGCGATGTACAGTCGCTGTGATAAAATGTTGAATGGTTATTTATGGACCAGATATTTCCTTATAAAGTGGTTGCGTTCACTCAACCCTGATCGTGAATTATCAATGAAGAGCCTCCTGACACCTCACAGGTAAACTCACTGCTCTTACCTGTTTAGACACTTTGCTAATTAACGCAAACGGAATTAATGTCCTCTTAAGTCCATTTAAGTGCTAACATTTACTGTTTATTTTTCCTGATTTCATCAATATAAGTACTTTTTATTATTAATCAAGATATTCGGCTAGTTTGTGTGTATTTTGATTAATTTTACGGCCTCTAAAATTAACGATCATGTAAATTTTTAGTAGTCATGAGAAACTCGAACTCGTAATTTTTGGGGAGCAGACCCAAGATTTGACTGGTTAAATTATCCCTATGAATTTATTAGTATTTTCAATTAACTTTTGAGAATATATATTAGATTTTCTTTAATGAATCATATCAGATTAGTTTATCATATAATCAGGTGCCCAGTCTTTGAAAACGATTACGTTTCTTTAATGTTATTGTACAATCAATATAGAGTCGGGCTTCATGTTTTTAATTAATTCAAAACATACGAGAGATTCACCTCATAATTAGAAGATTTACGAGAAATTATCTTATTATATGATCAATCCATGCTCCAGTCTCAAATAGTCAGCAGTGTGCTTGCGCACTTAAATAGTAATTAATTTTATTCCCTGCAAGATTTAAGATACAGGGTAATTATTGCTTGAATGAATCTAGTCAAGGAAATTATACGAGACAACGTCCTCCTCCCCGTCCATGCCACGCGGCATGCAAAGTATGAACAGGTTGAAAAAATCACTGTGTGTGTATAATTAGTTCATATTTGCATGCTCTAATTAAGCTTTAGTCAATGAGAGCTCCTCCTCTTAAAATTAATTAACATAAAATATAGCCACCTAGACAACATTAGTTCTTGACTAAACGAGATCTCTGTCACTGAACCAATAATTTATCATTACTGACAATACGCATGCTTAATCATGCTTACTATGAAAGTAAAACCAAATTAACAAAAATCTCCATGGTTCCATCAATGATCATGACTTGGTTAAGTTTCACAATCATATGGAAAAGGAGCTCCTTGATCGATTAAATTTTGTGACAGCTAGCTGCATACTCAAAATGGACACGGAAAATTAAATTAAAGCTTGAATGCCACTGATATAAGAAACCCTAACAGGGCCCCTCCATTAAAACTCTACTTCACTGAATAAATGGAAGTAAGTATTCTAGATCAATGCATCGCCCTTCCTCCTCTCTACTTCCATGATTTGGATGAGTAGAAAGCTGCCACCATGGATGGAAAACCAGATCTGGAACCAGTGTTAGCTGTCTGTAATTACCAATTGTAGTTTTTTTTTTAATGACAAGTAACCAGATGTAGTTAAGAAATGAAACAGAAAGGAGAAAAGGAAGAAAAATGACGTAATCTTCCTAGAATTATAGTGATTGAAAATGAAGCATGGATGCTAGATGAAAGACAATTAGGAATCCATTTGGTGAATAAAATTAACAAGACCTGGACAGAACAAGACTGCTATGCGAGATGAAGATCTCAAATTTATCCATGAGGTGGAATAAAAACTATTCTCATGGATTATGTGCGCACGATATAGCATTATCCATTTGCAAATATTTTCTACGCAGGATTCTTAAAAAAATCCTCTATTTCTTCAAGAAGCATGTGTTTTAGCGAGTACTAGATCCATTTGCGTGATACACTGCTGTTCTTATTAAAAGAAATTTAACATAAAAGGTCCAAGAATCGGTAATGTGCTTTCCAAAAAAACAAAACTCTTATTAAATTATATTTTTAAAAATATTGATTGGTGATGTATTAAATAATATTTTTAAAAAGTTAGTGAAATAATAAATGTGTATTGGATCAACCTAAATTAATATATTAAATATACAATACGGATAATGAGAACATG
>Ga0307507_10008466_pt1 | contig 14211 bp, 24 predicted proteins | sample 7_EM_MG_FD_207223 | JGI IMG/M metagenome (GOLD analysis project Ga0307507, IMG submission 207223) | Populus trichocarpa ectomycorrhiza microbial communities from riparian zone in the Pacific Northwest, United States - 7_EM | ecosystem: Host-associated > Plants > Roots > Unclassified | place... | reverse complement strand
CAGGTGACGCAAAATCAGGACGCAACGTCAGATCGACGTTGCGTCCTGATTCGCGATTGACGTTATGTGCGCTAGGTGCGCCAGACGCATGGGGCGCCCCTGGCGCAGAGTATTATTTTTGCTGATATGGTTTAGTCTTGGGTATGGGGAGAGGGGAGAGGGGGGGGGGCTATGTTCGGGGAGCATGTCCGGGTGGAAGCCGGTCATCGTGTTCGTGATGTACCCATCTATGGCTGGTATGAGTTGGGGTTTTGACCATAATGTGGCGTCATGCGCGAGGAAGGAGACTTCATTCAGCAGGAGGTCTCGGACCCTGGGTCGGGCGGGGCAGGTAATGATGGCGTGCTGGCAGGTCTCTGGTTCCGTCTTGCAGCGGGGGCAGGTCGGGGTTGGTTGTTCAACAAACCAGGCGTGGTGGGCGGCGAGGTAACTCCTTGCCGCTCGCATTGGGTGGATTCTTGCCGCCACGAACTTCCCCAGCTCCTAGAAAGGGTGCGGGGAGAGGAAGGCAGGGTATTCGTAGTAGCGGGGGGTGGGGGCGTTGGAGGTCCACTCCTGGAGGAGCATCTTCTTCGCGCGGGTTCGAAGTCCCTGATAGGTTATTTTCATGACATCTGGTTGGGGAATGTTCATTCTGGGCGGGAAGGGGGCATGTTGGACGAGTGGAAACCAGGTGAGGCCTTCTTGCAGGGGCAGGGTAAGGTGTGCCAAGGCATCAACCGGGAGGTGCGTTCCCAGTGGTGGAGAGGGGACTTCTGTCCACCACCTAAGCGGGAGGTAGATGGAGGAAAGGCCTTTCATGAGATGTCTCGACGAGTCTTGGGCCCTGAAGGAGGAGCGGGAGGGGACAGACGGTGGGAGTCTGGCTGGGGCTAGGTTGGCTTTTGGGGGGGCGCAGGCGACCCTGAGGGCGGCCAAGCGCCTTCTGTATCTGCAGTTGGAGATAATAGGGGGGAGGCAGGCTTCGCCGGCCAGGATGGCAGCAGGGGTAAAGAAAAGATTATTCGTTGTCCATCTCTCGACTCTGTGCCAGAAGCTAGTATGGGGAGGAGTAGGCCGCTGGCAATGCGGTGGCACAAGAAGGGCCGGACGCCTGCTCCAGGGGAGGAGAGGCGCTTGACGTAGGAGAAGATAGCTTGGGCAAGGGATAGCCTGTGCCTGAAGTGGTGTGTCGCGGTGATGGCAGGGGGGAACCAGTATCCTAGCCATCTCACAACCCCGGAGGGGCGGAAGAGGGGGCCCTCTATTTGAATAGGGGCCGTTTAGGGGGAGGTTCTCTGGCTAGGGGTCCGCCAGTGGATTAGTTCAGTTTTGGGGACCGAGAAGGACACTGCTATATCCCGGCCCTTTGCTCATATGGTGGAGAAGGGTCTTTGGAAGCGGCGTATGTTGCCCCTGTAGGAGGGAGAGGCCACAGTTATCAAGAGGTCGTCGACATAGGAGACCATTAGGCCTTTAGGTATCGACAGGTATAAGGAGAAGACGTAGAGGAGGAAGAGGAGAAGGGAGATGGGGAACCCTTGGAGGGTGCCAATAGAGACTGGGGAGGAGAGGTTGGGGGAGCCTTGGAATAATAGGGTCCAGGTCCTTTCTGATAGGAAGGAGAACACCTAGTCGACCATGTAAGAAGGGACCTGGGAGGCCCGAAGTCTGGCCCTGAGGGTGGAGGCATTGACGTTGTCGAAGCCGGCCTTGATATCTAGGAAGAGAGTAGAGACCTCCAGTCTGGGCCTTTGGCAGGGTTGCATTTCATGGGTGAGGGTGAGGCAGGCGTCGGCCGAGCTTAGTCCCGGTAGGGAGCCGCATTGGTTCGGGTTGAGGAGACCCTTGGACTTGGCGATGGCCGATAATCTGACCGTGATCGCCCGTTCAAGAATCTGCGAGATGGTTTTAAGGTGGACAATGATTCGAAAGGAGTCGGGGGAGTCGTAGGAGGGCTTTCCGGGTTTGTCCAAGACTACCCCGTTGGCGTTTTTCAGGCAGGGAGGATGTTAGCCGAAAGCCACCAGGGGGGAGAGGAGTTCAAGGATGATTGCGGGATAGATGAGGTTGACCTTTGTCCACACGGCGTATGGGACCCTATTGGGGCCAGGAGCTGATGAGGGAGAGCTCACCAAAAGGGCGAGCTTGATCGCTTTCTTGGTCAGGGGGGTACTGGAGGAGTTTCTTGTTCGGCGTCCCCTGCTTGGTAGAGGATCTTTGGGGGGAAGAAGTAATTTAGAAGCGCATTGTTGACTGCGACAGGGTCCGAGGCGTCAGGGAGGGAGGAGGATCTTGGGGTCTTTCACGGGAGACCAGCTGTTTGGCCGTCCAGAAGTTGTTCGGGGAGGTTTTTGCAAGGAAGTCAGCCTAGTAGGTGGCTTCAGCTCTCTTAATGGCTAAGTAGCTGAGCTTGGCCTGTGTTGCTTCTGCATAAAAGGAGGGGGTTGGAAGCTTGTTGGCCCCGTGGGTGGCCTTTGTGAATTCCTTTTGGAGGGTGGTTAGCAGTGGGGTCCACCAAGCTTTAGAGCTTGGTGAGGGGCGTGAGCGGGGTGCGGTGGCTTGGATGGCTGTTGTGGGAGCAGAGAGGGCCAAGGAAAACCATGTGTCAAGTTGTTTGGCGGAGGGGTTGTCGGGGGCGGGAGGGATTAGCCAGTTTTGGAGTTTATCCGTAAGGCCAGGCCAGTTGGCATCCAGCGAGCGCAGTCAGGGTTTGTCGGTGTAGGGAGAGGGGGGGCGTAAAGAGATTACGATGAGCGAGTGATCGGACCCTGTTGAAGGTAGAGAAGCAGGGTCCCAGGAGCGGAAGGCGGGAAAAACATGTGATTTGGCAAAGGCCAGGGCAAGGGTGCTAGGTCTATGGGTCCCTGGAAAGGGGAACCGGGTGTAAACGCCACCGACGTTAAGGAGGGTGAAGCCTAGATCTGAGGCACTTGCAAAGTAGGGGGCAGACACTCTCTCTTCCTTCGAGGAGAGGAGCCTGGAGGCATTGGTTGCTGCGTAGTGGATGTTAAAGTCACCTGCGACCAGATAAGAAAGTCCGTGTTCGAAAAAGGACGACGCGGGGAAGACCGAGTGTAAAAACGGAGGAAGTGGTCTGTCATAGGTGTGGCCGATCGTGACATGGGGGGACCTTGTGCCAAAGCAGCCTTGTGGGGTAAAAACATGTAACGCCAGAAAGTCATCTGTTTCTGGTGGAAAAGAAGGTAATACTGCATACTTGTGCAGAAGGTATTGGGATACGTACCAGGCCACTCAGGTACTGGCAACGGGAGGGGCAAACGATTTAAAGCCTGAAAAACTAGGGAGAAAACCTTTGGAGAAGGGGGGGTCTTGCAAAAGAATAATATCGGCAGGGGGGCCTTCCGCTAGGGAGGCAAACAAAGAGAGGAACACATCCCAGCTACACAGGCTGTTGTGTTGAAGGAGGGTGAGTTCTGTCGCCGGAGCCAGTACTTGGTGTGAGGTAGAGCCGGATTTGTAAATCATTTCCGGGACGAACCCGAGGGTTTGGAGGGACTTACTGGTGGCGGGCCTTGGCCAGTGGGTGCTGGCTGGGACCCTCTGGGGGGGGCGGGAGCGTTGCTGGTTTGTAGCAGGGATCTGGGGTTGGAAAGGTTGATGGTCTGGGCTGGAGGGGCTTCAGGAGTAGAGGGTGCTGGGTGGCCATCGTCGCCCACATCCAGGGCTTCCTTACTGGCGGAGGTGGCGTTGGATAGTTCTTCGTCAGAAGGTGGGAGGGCCCCGGGTTGTCGAGGCGGGATTGGTCTAGACGTGCATTCCCTGGAGAAGGCATCATGGTGGTCACCAGAGTTGGGGCGGTAGGGGGGGGTGGGGGGGCAGCAGCCGGATATGGCCCTGGAGTGGCCGCCCTTGGGGCAGGTAGGGCTCTGGCATCCGTGAGCCAAACGAGTATGATCAAGCGCACAGTAGGGGCAGGTGGGGTGTTTCTGGGTGCATCGGGCAGAGGCGTATCTGAACCGATCGCAGTTAGTGCATTGGGTGTAGCGGTTAGCTTGCGTCGTTTTCTCGCCATTGAGCCGTTTTGAGAAGACGAAGACGGCCGGGAGGAGGATCGGAATATCGTCAGGGTGTACGGAGACAACTACCGAACTGGCCTGCTTGGTGAGCCTAGTAGCTCGGCTCTGCTTAAGGTACCAGGCGGGGCCAATCTCAACCGCCTTTGCATTGAGAATGTAGTTCTTGATAAAGGTGAACAGTTGTTCCTCGGAGTCTGGTAGGATGTGGGTCGGGATTGAGTGAATTGCCAACTGTACCGCGGTGGGCGCCTTGGTAAACGTATGCCAGGGATTGTTCCTGATGGGAAAGGACTGGTTGAGGCGCTGGGTGAGAGCATCGAAGTACAGGGCGTAGGACTCAGCTGGGGCGTTAGGGTTACTGCCCGTGAGGGAGACAGCGCCTCGGTTGTTGACCTTTGCAATAAAGGCTTTCGGGAGGAGGCAGTTGGACTCGTGGAGGGGGGGCTGCAGCTATATCACTTAAGGAGGTGGCTATGCGTAGAGCAAGGAGGTGGGGAGCGGGTTCGGATCTGGGAGCGAAGAAACATCTTGAGGCCAACGGAAGGGAAGATGCGGTTTTTATCTCATTCTCCCCGGCTCTCGCTACCTCTGTCGCCAAGGCTTTCTTGGTTCTCTTACTTCCTTTCCCTGGACGGAAGCCGGCCGCTGGCCCATAGTTGGGGGTGGTTCTCCAGCCTACTGCGGCTGGAGGGTGGCAGGGGTATGAATGGATAGGTCATATTGATTGGCACAGAACAGTTCCGCTTCCCACGAGGGTGGGAAGGCCTTGGCATACAGCTCAGGGTGGCCGAATATCTTTTTGAGTTTAGTGTCGTTGAACAGGCAGTAGATGGAGGGGTCGATGTTTTCCTGAGGTGGTCGGCGTGGTGGTTGGGCCAGTGGGGGGGCCTGAGAGGGGGCATGAGGTGGGGTTGGTTGGACAGATTCAGTGGGCAGACCTCTTGCAGGGAGCCCTTGCGGGGGGGCTGTGGGAGCCGTGGGGGGAGCCGTCGGGACCGTGGTTGTCATGCGATGTGACAGGTCACCTAGGGCGGGTAGTAGTGGGCGTATGTACTCATGGGTTCCCGATTCGTTGGCAATTTTTGAGGAGAGCTCATGAAGGTTGGAGTGGAGCTCCGGATTCGCCTTGCGGATCTCAGAGAGCTGGTGGTTCACGGTGTCCAGTTGGGTAGTAATGGCTACTATACCAGATACTGTGGTGCAGAGGATTGAGGGGATGGAGCCTTCGCCGGCGGTTATTGTTTGGAGTGCGTGAGGGGAGAGGTCCTGTATCCAGTCGGGATTCAGTTGCAGGCTATTCCTGGTTTCAGTGAAAATTTCCGCCAGGAAGGCGAGAGGGGGTGAGGGCTGGGCCGAGGGAGAGGGTGAGGGAGGTTCCTGAAGGCGGGGGCTGTTGGCACGGGAAATGGCAGCTGCCAGAGCCTGGTTGCCGGGGGGAATGGGAGGCATTTCCATCAAGGGACAGAGTGGGGGGGGTAAGACAGGGAGATGTGTCCCGTAGGCAAAACAGGGTGTGCGTTTTTGTAGAATGTGGAGGGGGGGTAGTAGAGGGCGAGTAGCTTGGCCCAAATCTCCTGCCCCGAGGGTGCCCTTATATAGGGGTTCTTCCCTTAACCCTACCCCTGTGTGACTCATTCTCTGACGTCACAAAACTCATGACTCATAGCGAGTCATAGTGTGAAATCCCTCAGCTGACCCTTCCGATTCGGCTGCGCCATATCTTGCAACCAATCAAAAAACCTTAAAACAAGTCATGTGCCCTAAAGGGGTAACATGGGTGAAACCCATGACTCATAACTATGAGTCATGTGCGAGATACATAAACGACATGACCACAATCGTGCGTGATGTCAAATATCAACCAATAACAAGAAACCAATGACACGCTATTGCGTCATCCTGTGAAATCCTATAAGTCAACTGATCTCAGAGCGTCAAAGATAACAAACCCATGACTAATAACTATTAGTCAGGCAAGAGTCTGCCTTGCTTAGTCACAGTGTGTGACACCTGGCAGGGCGGCACATTTGTTGGGGTGGAGCAATCTCCAGGAGCGAGCGATGGCTGACAGTCTAACGGGTATCATCTGTTCGAGGATTTTTGACCAGGTTTTCAGGAGGACTATTATCCGCAAGGATACGGGTGGAGCGTAAGAGGCCTTCCCTGGTTTGACAGGACTATGCCGTTTGGGCTTTTTCAGGGATGGAGAGTAGTAGCCAAAAGCCAGCAGGGGGAAGAGGAGCTCCAGGAGAATCCCAGGTTTGATGCCGTGGTCCTTGTTCCATACTGTTTATGGAAAGCCCTGGGCGCCGGGAGCGCAGCAGGACCTGGATTCGCTCAAGGCATGTTTGATTTTGTTGAACGTAAGACGGTCAGCCAAGGGGTGTTGCAACTGGCGGCCTCTGGGGGAGAGGAGGTCATTTGCCCCCAAAATCTGGTCCACGAGGGGTTTGTTGATGGGTGGCGGGTCCGAAGCGCCAGGGAGGCAGGGGAACCTTGCGTTCTTTCTGGAGGCAACAAATTCTTTCGCCATCGTGGTATTTTGAGGGGATATTTTGGCGATAAAATTGGCCGAGTAGGAAGCTTTGGCTCTTTTGATGGCCTTTAGGTATCGAATCATGGACCATTTAGCAATGCGGAAGGAGTCGTAGGTTTCCACTTTTTTTGCCTTCTGGGAGGCCTTTGTGCCTTCTTGACAGAGGGTGCTGAGGAGTGCGGGCCACCAAGAGTTAGACCTTGAGGTGGGGCGGGATGGGGGGAAAGGGGCTTCAACTATGGTAGTGAGTACGCTGAGAGCAGAGGAAAGCCAAAGGTCAAGTCATCTGGGGGAGGGTGATTTGGGGAGTCTGGTGTGGTCTGCCACACCTCGAGCTTAGCCGTTAATATTATCCACCCCCATCCCATATCTCTTTTCTTTTTCTATTTTTATGTTTTTATTTATTTGTGTCCTTTGTTTTATAATTTCCTTCTAGTAATAGGTACAAGGACTATGTGCTGTGCTAGCTATGTTAAAGAAAAATCCCCATGACGAACCAACCCACGGCAGGGAAAATGCCATCAACCCAAGTCCTTATGGTATGAAACGAACCGCCTGCCAGCCACGCAAAATAAGGAATCAAACTCCGACTCAAGGGGCGGAACAATAAACATTAAATAAAAACTTCGCGATGAATCAATAGGAAACCCTTTGCCCTATACACCAACAAAATATATAATTGTTACAACTGCTAAACAAGGCCGAAGTAACCAATAATAAAAGAAGAACAAGGGGGGGGCGTCGGCTACTACAACTGGTTCCGGGATCCCACACATTACTCAAGAATCCAAGGCGTTGACCTCTGCCACTTAGAGAGGGCAATACGACGACTGAGCATGACCGAGGGGTGCGACAGTGGAGGGATCGTGAGGGTAGCGTGAGGTAAAGGGGCAGTAGGATACCAGCCGAGTGAGTGGATTGTAGCTGTACCCGAGCAATGGGAGGAGACCTTCCGGGGAGCCAGGTAGGGTAGACCCAGTAACAATGGAAACTATTGGTAATCGGGTGTGTGTCTGACTAGGTAGCCTCTAAAGGAGCTGAAGAAAACGGAGAAATCGACCGTAGCCTGTTGAAAGGTTTTCTCCTACTGCGAACTGAAATTTCAGTAGTCCGTAACATTGGCGAGAGAGTGTTGCCAACCGTGCAAGATTTAAGCGAGGCAGCGAAACGCAAGCGCAAAGAGGGGGTAGTAGAGCCAAACGACCCCTAGAAACAAGAACGCCAGGGCCCAAAAACATGATGAGTGAGGTTAGGTAAGAGGAGCGGGTGCAGCTCAGTAAGAGTGCGGGACTGGATGTTGACAATAAATTATCCTGGTGTGGAGATTTCAATGGCCGGTGGTATAGAGGAGATGGTTCGTGACCCTCATCCCCTGCCTTTTTTTCTGTTTTCTTTTTTTCCTTTTTTTTTATCATGGGTTCCTTGTTTTTATGTACAAGAAGCTTCATGCAGTGGTTGCTATGGAGAGAAAAAAAGCTATAAATCAAACCAAAACACAAAGAAACCATAAAGCCAAGTCCTCCACAAATCTGAAACAACTTGGCCTGAAACCATCTGCAAATGCTCTCGTATGAGAAAATCTTGCTCAAAGCCAATACATAACACATAGCTAATATTCAGTGCTCATTGTAAGGAAAAAGAAAATAACAGGGTTTTCCCAATGAAATAAAACCTCCTGAAAAGAATGCACTCGGCCTTTGAGGGCAGGTGTGGGGGCGGCTGGGTGGTACGGCGAAGCAAAATCCAGGGTCATTTCGGGGAGGAAACCGGTCCTGGTGGTAGTGATATACTGGCCGGGGGCTTTCATCAGGGGCTGGTGGTCCCAGATGTGGCTCGCTGCGTCGATGCTGGTTACCTCTTCCAGTAGGCGGTCCTGGGCCAGGAAGGGGGTAGGGCAGTGCGGGATGGTGTACTGATAGGATACATGTCCGATTCCACAGTGAGGGAAGGTGAGTTCCGGGTTCTGGTCGGACCAGGAGGGGTGGGCGGCAAGGTCACTTTTGGCAGAGCGCATTTGGTGGATCCTCCGTGCAACTGTTACAATCCTCTCCTCTCCGGGCGATACTTGCAGCAGGTAACCGATATTCTCTAACAATCACTTCGCTTAGCCCAATAGCTGTTGCGATAGCTAAGTCTCTTGACCCCTATCTAGCAATGTTGATCGCTAGCCTCTTATGAGATCGTCGTGTTTTAGTTCCCGAGAGCGTAGTAGATAAAGACCTTTGTATTGAAGATATAGGGTATGAAAGAACTTAGATGGTTGGGTGAAGAACCCAAATCCCAGGTCTTTTTTTTTTTTTTGTTTTTATTTTTTTTTATTTTTTATTTTTTTTTTTTTATAATGAATTCATTTTTTTTAGGTACAAGAAGCTTTGTGCAGTGCTAGCTATGGAAAGAACAAAACCTATAAATCAAAACAAGCAACAAAATGAACCATTCTTTCCTAGTCCACCGCGACGACGGAAAGTACTTGGGCCCAAACCATTTGCCCATCGTTCCAAACGGAAACAAAATATCAGCAGATTACAACTCTAACACTTCTTCTCATTTACGCGTTTCTTGCAAGGAAAGACATCCGAAGGAAAATAAAACAACCAAGTAACCCCAGAGGAGGAAACTAGAACGAAAGCCTCTGCGGGAAAAACATGTTTTTACTCTTGGGTAGGGGGGGTCGAGGGGGGTGTACCGGTGGAGGAGCATGTCCGGGGGGTAACCGGTCTTTGTATCTGTGATGTACTCGCCTCCTGCTCGTATGAGAAGGGGTTTAGACTATATTGTCGCATCATGCGCCAGCGAGGAGACATCTTTGAGCAGGAGGTCTCGGACCCGTGTGCGGGCAGGGCAGGTGAGGACGGCGTGCTGGAAGGACTCTGGTCCGGCTTTGCACCGCGGGCAGGTTGGGTGTCTGTTCTCGTCGCACCATGAGGGGTGAGCGGCCAGATAACCTTTTGCTGATCGCATTTAATGGATTCTTTCCGCCACAAACTTCCCCAGGCCCATAAATTGGTGTGGGGAGAGGGAGAGGGGGTACTCGTAGTAAGGGGGTGTAGGATCGTCGGCGTCCCAGTCCTGGATGAGCATGTTTCTGGCGCGGGCCCGAAGGGCTTGGTAGGTCTTTCTCATGAGATCTGACGGGGGAATGTTCGTTCCGGGTAGGAGGGGGGCTACGTAGAACAAGAGGAAAGCACGTGAGGCCTTCCATTAGGGGCAGGGTGAGGTGAGCTAGGCCGTCAACGGGAAGGTGGTTCCTTATCGGTGGAGAGGGGACCTTCGTGCGCCAACTGAGCGGGAGGTAAACGGAGGAGAGCCCTATCGTAAGGTGCCTGGAAGCGTCCTAGGCCCTAAAGGTGGAGAGGGAGGGGAAGGATTTTAGAAGTCTGGCTGAGGCAGGGTTGGCGTTCGGGGGGGCGCAGGCAATTCTGAGGGTGGCAAGGCGCCTTTTGTATTTGCAGTAGGAGACAATGGGGGGGAGGCAGGCCTCACGGGACAGGATGGAGGTGGGAGTGGAGAAGACGTTGTTTGTGGTACATCTCTGGACCCTGTGCCAGAAGCTGTTCTTGCCTCTGCACGCAGCGTGGTTTGGGGTGAGGAGGTCAGCTCCATAAGTGAGTATGGGGAGGAGGAGGCTATTGGCAATGCGATGGCAGAGGAAGGGTCTGACACCAGCACCTGGGAAGGAGAGGTGCTTGACGAAGGAGAAGATTGCTTGGGCTAGCGAGAGCCTGTGCCTGGAGTGGTGGGCCATGTTAAAGGTGGGGGTGAACCAATATCCCAACCATCTGACCACCTCGGCGGGTTGGAAGAGGTGGCTTTCCAGTTCGATCAGGGTATTTGAGGGAGATGTCCTAGGGCTTGGGGTCAGCCAGTAGATGAGTTCGGTTTTGGGGACCGAGAAGGACACGCCTATGTCCCGGCCCTTTGCTGCCATGCTGGAGAAGAGTTCTTGTAGGCGGCATAGGTTTCTCCTAGAGGAGGGGGAGGCCACCGTAATTGAGAAATCGTCAACCTACGGGACCATGAGGCCTCTGGGTATGGACATGTGCAGGGGGGCGACATAAAGGAGGAAAAGAAGGCGGGAGATAGGGGATCCCTGGGGGGTCCCCACCGAGACCGCGGAGGAGATGTTGGGGGAGCCTTAGAACACCAGGTTGCAGGATCTTTTTGAAAGAAAGGAGGACACCCAGCCAACCAAGTCAGAGGGGACACGGGAAGTCAAGAGTCTGGCTCTAATAGTGGAGGCATTGACATTGTTGAAGCCGGCTTTGATGTCTAGGAACAGGGTCGAGACTTCCAGTCTGGGTCGCTGGAGAGTTTTTATTTCGTGCATGAGGGTGAGGCAGGGGTCAAAGGAGCTGAGTCCTGGTAGGGAGCCGCATTGGTTTGGGTGGAGGAGACCTCTTGATCTAGCGATGACGGACAGTCAGACCGTCATTACCCGTTCGATGATTGTTGAGATGGTTTTGCGGCGGAGGATAATGCGGAAGGAGGCAAGGGAATCGTAGGAGGCCTTGCCAGGCTTGTCCAGGACCACACCGTTGGTGCTATTGAGGGAGGGAGGATGGTATCCGAACGCTACCAAGGGGTAGAGGAGTTGGAGTAAGATCGCGGGGTTGATGAGGTTGACCTTCTTCCATACGGAGTAGGGGATACCGTCAGGGCCCGGGGCCGAGCAGGTGGAGGATTTAGAGAAGGCAAGTTTGATCTCTTCTTTAGTGAGGGGGGTGGCAGAGGGGTTTCTCTTTGGGCGACCTCTGCTGGGCAGGGGGACCCTAGGGGGGAAGAAGTGATCCAGAATCGCGTTGTTGATTGCGACTGGGTTCGAGGGGTAGGGGAGGGAAGGGAACCTGAGTGTCTTTCTTGGGGGGACCAGTTGCTTGGCCGCCCAGATGTTGTGCAGAGAGGTTTTTGCAAGGAAGTGAGCCCAGTAGGAGGCTTTTGCCCGCTTGATGGCTTTGAAGTAGCCAAGCTTGGACTGTCTTGCTATGCTGGAGGAGTTGGGGGAATGGGTCTTTTCGGCTTTTCGGGAGGCTTTTGTGAATTCTTTCCAGAATGTGGTCCGAAGAGGGGTCCACCAAGCTTTAGATCTGGGGGAAGGGTGTGATTTGGGCGCGGAGGTTTCGATTGCCGCCATGAGCGTGGAGAGGGCCGAGAAGAACCATTGGTTGAGCTGGCTAGGCGAGGGGGGGGAGGGGGGAGGAGGGATGAGTCAGTTTTCCAGCCTATTCGTCACGCCTGGCCAGTCAGCATCCTGCCAGCGTGGTCTGGGTTTGTTGCTATGGGGGGTGGGGGGGCGTAGGGTGATTAGAATGGCGGCGTGATCCGATCGTGTTGAGGGAGGGACGATGCCTCCCAGGAGTGGAATCTGGGAAGGATATGTGGGTTGGCGAAGGCCAGGTTGATGGTGCTAGGTCTATGGGTGCCCGAAAAGGGGAACCGAGTATCAACCCCGCGGGTGTTAGGGAGGGTGAAGCCTAAGTCTGAGGCTCGGTCCAAGTAGGGGGCGGATTCATTCTCCTCTTTCGAGGAGAGGAGCCTGAAGGGGTCTGTTGTTCCATTATGAACGTTGAAGTCGCCTGAGAGTATATATGGGTGGTCTAGGTTTAAAAGGGAAGACTCGGGGGAAACTGAGTGAGGGAAGGGAGGGAGGGGCCTGGCATATGCGTTGCCGACCGGAAAGCGGGGGGAATTCGTGCCGAAGCAGCCTTGTGGTGTGGATACGACTAACGTGATAAAATCGTCGCTCTCGGGGGGAAAAGATTGTAGTACTGCGTATCTCCGGAGGAAATTCTGGGACATGTAGCAGGGCACCCGGGGCCCGGCAACAGGGGGGGCAAAATACTTGAAGCCTGAAAAACTAGGAAGAAATCCTTTAGAGGAGTGGGGATCTTGGAGGAGGACCATGTCAGGGGGGGGCCATCCGCTGGGAAGGAGAACAAGGAAAGAAACACATCCCAGCTACCCAGGCTGTTTTGTTGAATGAGGGTGAGCTTAGACGCCGAGGCCAGTCCAAGGCGTAGGGGCCAGCAGAGTCTCTTAATCACTTCCGGGCGGAGCCCGATAACTTAGAGGGAGTTACTGGTGGTAAGCCCCGGCCAGTGGGTGCAGGCTGGGACCCGCTGGGGGGGGCGTCTCGTGATCCCTGGGGGGGTCTGGGGGTGGAAAGGTGGATGGGGTGGGCTGGAGGGGTATCGGGAGTAGCGGGGTCTGGGCGGCTATCGTGGCCGACATCCATGGCTTCCTCACTATCGGAGGAGGCATCGGATAGTTCCTCATCGGAAGGTGGGGGGCCTCGGGTTGAGGTAGGGGGACTGGTCTAGCCTTGCATTCCCGGGAGAAGGCATCGTGGTCGTCGTCGCAGTTCGGGCAGTATGGAGGGGAGGTGGGGCAGCAGCCTGAAACGGCTTTGGTCTCGCCGCGTTTGGAGCAGGTGGGGTTCTGACAGCGGTGCGCTGAGCGAGTATGGTGAAGTGCGCAATACGGGCACGTTGGGTGTTTCTGGGTGCATCGGGCATGGGCGTGTCCGAAACCGTAGCAGTTGAGGAATTGAGTGTAGCTGTTAGCCTGCATCGTTTTTCGACTTTGAGCCTCATTGAGAAGAGGAAGAGGGCGGGGAAGAGATGGGAACGTCCTCGGGGTTGACGGAGACAACCACGGAAGTGGGCTGCTTAGGGAGCCTAGCCGTTCGGTCCTTGTTTAGGTACCTGACCGAGCCACTCGTGACCGCCTTAGCGTTGTGGATGGAGTTTTTGATGAAGGTAAAGAGCTGTTTGTCCCGGTCAGGGAGGATGTGGGTTGGGATTGAGTGAATTGCCAACTGTATAGTGGTTGGCGCCTGGCTGGACGTAAGCCAGGGGTTATCACCGATGGGAAAGGACTGGTTAAGGCGGCGGGTGAGGACATAGAAGTATTTAGTGTATGAATCTGCTGGGGTGTTAGGGTTGGTACGCGTAAGGGAAACCGGGCCTCGGTTGTGGACATCAGGGAAATGTCAGAGCGTGGTCCAAGGTGGTCCTGAACGCCCCTGGTCCACCAAGGGGTGTTGTGGTCCCAGTGGTCCACCTGGTCCACTCTGATCCACTCTGATCCACACTTTTGGAAATTTTACCGCAAATGTGGATCAGGGTGGATCAGGGTGGACCAGGAGGACCAGGGGGACCATAACCCCGCTTGGTAGACCAGGAGTGGTTTTTGCATTTTGCTGATGGACCTTTTCGATGAAGCCTTTCAGGAGGAGGCAGTTGGACTCGGTGAGGGTGGCAGCAGCGATGTCTGGGAAGGAGGCGGCTATGCATTGTGCAAGGGCGTGGGGGGCGCGGTTGGATCTGGGGGCAAAGAAAGGTCTTGAGGCCAGGGGGAGGGACGACAGGGTCTTTGTTTCTTTATCCCCATCTCTCGCTACCTTTGTAGCCGAGGCTTCTTTCCTCTTCTTCTTCCTTTTTCCTGGGCCAGAGGCGGCCGGTTGCACATAGGTGGGGGTGGTTGTGGTTCTCAGAGCGTAGTCAGAGCAGAGGGTGGTTGGGGGGAAAAAGGACAAGTCATACTGGTTGGCGCGGAACTGTACCGCTTCCCAAGAGTGTGGGAAGGGTTTGGCGTACAGTTCGGGGTTGCCGAACCTTTTCTTGAGCTTGGTGTCGTAGAAAGGGCAGTGGATTGAGG
>Ga0307507_10008464_pt1 | contig 14211 bp, 4 predicted proteins | sample 7_EM_MG_FD_207223 | JGI IMG/M metagenome (GOLD analysis project Ga0307507, IMG submission 207223) | Populus trichocarpa ectomycorrhiza microbial communities from riparian zone in the Pacific Northwest, United States - 7_EM | ecosystem: Host-associated > Plants > Roots > Unclassified | place... | reverse complement strand
ATATAACTTTACCTTAATTGCATGTCAAGAAATATATAGTTACCTTTTAAAGTTGCTAAGTAGGTTAACTGCGTGTTAAGGAACATATAGTTAGCTTTTAAAGTTGTTAAGTAGGTTAACTGCGTGTTATTTAACTTTTAAAGTTACTAAGTAGATTAATTGCGTGTTAAGAAATATATAGTTAGCTTTTAAAGTTGTTAAGTTAGTTAATTGCATATTAAGTTGGTTAAATTGCGTATTAAGTTAGTTAATTGCATGTTAAGTTAGTTAAATTGCGTGTTAAGTTAGTTAATTGCATGTTAAGTTAGTTGAATTGCGTGTTAAGTTAGTTAATTGCGTGTTAAGTTGGTTAATTGCGTGTCGAGTTGGTCAAATTGCATGTTAATTACGCAAAACGCGAAAATCAAAGTCTACTTAAATCTCATCCTGCGAATATTTTCCCGATGTAATATTAGAGATACTTAATAATATAAAATACGACAGTAAACTAAGTTGGTATAGTACTAAGTCGGAGTAATATATAAAGAGACTAAGCGAGGCTTAAGTTATGTACTAAAAAGATACCATAAATATAGTAAAAAGTTATAGTTACTAAAAAGTGAAAAGCTATTAGAATATACAGTATGGGACTATAAGATAGAGTTAGAACTAGGAATAAGTCTAAAGTTCTTTTTAATTTATAAGCTTACTAAAACGGAGTTAATAGCGCTTAAAGAGTTTGTCTAGGAGAACTTATAAAAGGGATATATTAGACTATCGCAGTTATTAGTAGAATATCTAGTACTATTTATCCTAAAGAAAAACAGAAAACTTAGAATGTATATAGACTATAGATAGTTAAACAGCATTACTAGGAAGGATAAATATCCTTTACCCTTAATTACCGAAATCTAAGATAGGATAGGTAATGTAAAGATCTTTATAAAGATAGATCTAAGGTAGACATACCATTAGATTAAAATTAAGAAAGGTAATAAATGGAAGGCAGTCTTTAGGTTAAAGGAAGGACTATACAAGCTATTAGTTATATAGTTTAGACTTATAAATGCACCAGTAACGTTCTAGAAACAAATTAATAGTGTGTTAGGAGAACACCTAGATAAATTTGTTATAGTATACCTTAACAATATTATTATCTACTTAAAGAGTGAGAAAGAATATAAAGAACACGTTAAATGGGTTTTAAAGAGATTATAAAAGGAACAGATGCTAGTAGCTATTAAGAAATGCAAGTTCTTTATAAAAAAGACTAATTTTATAAAATTTATTATTAAACTAGGAAAAATCAGCATAGACCTAAAGAAAGTTAAAGCTATAGTAAGTTAGCAAGAACTAGAGAATATTACGCAGTTAAAATTGTTCCTAGGGTTTTGCAACTACTATAGGAGGTTTATAGCATAGTGGTTAAAAAGCATTAAGCTATTTATAAAACTAATAAGGAAGGAGGAACTATAGATATAGGGAACTTAAGGAATTGTTTACCTAGGAATTAGTCCTTAAGATCTATTAACCAAAGTTAGAGACGGTTGTGGAGATAGATGTATTAGACTTTACACTAGGAGCATGTTTACTATAGAAGTACTAAAACACATGGCATCTAGTAGCGTATTATAGTTAGAAAATAACACCACTAGAACTAAACTATAACATCTATAATAAGGAGTTATTAGGTATAGTTACAGTATTAAAGGAATAGAGAGCATTCTTATAAGGCATAGAGAAACCATTTATGGTTAAGATGGACTATAAGAACCTTATAGGATTCCTAATAATAAAGGAACTCAACTAAAGATAGGTTAGGTGGGCAGAAATGCTTATAGAATACTATTTTAAAATTTAGTATACTAAGGGTACAGACAATGCACAAGCAGATACTCTAAGTAGGAAAGCTAAACTATAAAGTAACAAAAAACTATTAGGGGCTATATTATAAAAAGACAAAAATAGGTTAATTAGGTATAATTATCCAAAAATAGCAGTAATAAGAGAAACTAGCTAAGTCTATAAATTACCTAAGAGTGATTGGATATAGAAGATCTAAGAAGTATAGGTAGAGAATCCGGATATAGAATAATACAAAAACAGAGAGATGACTTACATTCTAAGGTCTATCGCAAGGGAGTTTGTTAAGTTATTCTATAAGGGACTAACTTAAGGACACAACGGAGCTACAGGCTTAATGTTAAGACTTTAAGAGGAGTATATTATTTAAGAAATCTAAGGACTAGTGAGATAAGTTATAAAGAAATATCTAGATTGCTAAAGAAATAAACTAATAAGATATAAGCTATACGGAGGGCTACAACCTATTAAGACACTAGAAAGACCATGGGAAGTTATATTATAGGACTTTATTATTAAGCTATTAAAGTTAAAAGATCCTATTACAGGATAAGATTATAACGTAATCTTAGTAATAGTAGACAAGCTAATAAAGTGGGGATACTTTATAGCGTGCATAGAAGAGATATTAGCAGAAGATGTTGCTAGAATCTATATTAAGGAAGTATTTATAAGACACGGAGCACTAAGCAAGATTATATTAGATAGAGATCTAAGATTTATAGCAGAATTCTAGGAGGTATTCTTGGCGGAATAAGGAGTTTGCGTAGTAACCTTAATAGTATATTATCTGCAAACGGACAGATAAATAGAAAGACTAAACTAGACACTAGAATAGTATCTAAGGCACTATATTAATCACGTATAGAATAATTAGGTATTATTGTTACTAGTTATACAGTTTGTATACAATATAACACTATAAGAAGGAACAGGGACGTTACTATTTAAGGTAAATTACGGATATAAACCAAGAACATTATTATCGCTATATTAAGTAAAGAAAATAAGTAATATAGCCAAAGAAAGAATAAAGACTTTAATGAATCTTTATGCAGACCTTAAGGAAACAGCTAAACTAGTATAAGAACAAATAAAAAGGTACTATAACGCTAAGAGATCTAAGGGACCAGATCTTAAGGAAGGAGATAAAGTATAGCTACTATATAAAATTTTTAAGAGTTAACGACTAAGCAAGAAGTTAGACTATATTAGACTAGGACCTTTTAAAATCACGTAAAAAATTTTATTAGTTATATATAAGTTAAACCTACTAGCTAAAATGAGAATCTACCCTATATAGTATATCGCAATGCTAGAACTAGTATATGGAGGTATTAAGCCACTAGTGTATAAGGCAGATATATACAGAGAACAAGAGGAGGATAAATGGCAAGTTTTAAAGATTATCAGCCATAAAGATATAGATAATAAAATATAGTACAAAGTAAAGTAGATAGGCTACAGTAAGGCTACCTAGAAGCCACTAAGTAACTTAAAGAACGCTATAGGAAAGGTATAGGAGGATTAGAAGAAAGCAGGTTAGGAAGTATTAAAAAAGAATTGCTAAAGGATAAACTACCTAAAGGGGACTTAGGAGGAGCAACTACTAAGTTACTTAGAGTTGTTTCCTTCTTAGGAGATATTACTCTTTTATTACCTAGCTTAGACAAACCCTATTAAATAAGTTTCTACTTCTTAGAATGAACCTTCTTATAAACATGTTTAAGACATTAAAGACAAGCATAAGCCAGACGCTAGGCTTTAAGGATATATACGGACTCTTCTAAGACACATTAAACCTTAAGTAGCGCGGAGGCTAGCTTACCATTAAGTTTTATAGTGGTAGATTAAATATAAGACCCTATAATAAGTTATTTAGGGAACTTAAAGACTGTTAAAAGTTATAGGATACGCATACTTAGCGTTAAAGATAGAGTAAATATTATAAAAGGACCAAATATTTGCTTTAGTACACTCTAAGTAAGAGAAAGGTTATTAGGACAAGGGACTCGCTAACGCAATATAGACTAACCCCTCTTTCGCATAATAGGAGCAAGGGATCGCTATTACTTTACCTAAAGACAGTATTAAGGAAACGGTATGCAGGCAACGCTTAACCTAGGACAGAGAAGAAGATGCTTTAGGTATAATAAGTAAGGATATTAACCAGACTAATTAAACGGATATTATACCTCTAGTAGACAACTTGGAGATATTAGAAATCTTTAAGGATAAAGATAAAAAGGAGGGAGATGGTGTTATAAACAGCTTAAGTATAGTGTTATAACTGTAAGGGCGCGAAGAGGCTTCAAGGAAGATTTAAAGGAATAATATAAATTCTATCTAAATCTAAGGGTATATAGCTCTTGTAGAGAACAAGACGTTGCGTAAAGAAGAGAAAGGAATATAGGAAACTTATAGCTAAATATTTATAGTCTTGGTAGTAGACGCGTAGACATAAGCCCATGCGGATTTTAACAGGTTTCAACCAAATTCCATTACGGTAGTGGAATTTGGTGGAGACTAGTGGAAATTAATTAAGTTAGCGGAATTTAGCAGAATTTAATTAACTTGGCAGAATTTAGCAGAATTTAATTAAAGCGTTAGAATTTATCTATTAAGTATTTCACTAAGATATTCCTACTATAACTAGGCTAGTCCCGTTACAGTACCCCCCCCCTTTAGCCAAAGGTCCAAAATAATTCAATTTAGTTAAGAATTTATAACTTATCGCCTTATAAGCGTTATAATGTGGTTCAAGTTCTTTTTTAATTTTAAGTTTCCTGCTATTGTGTTTAGGTGGCAATTATTTACCTTTATATTATGTCCATTTAGCTAGAGCAGGCCGCAAAGGATAGTCTTTATAGAATTCTTTTACTAGGGAAGGCGCGTTGGCCTTAACCTATTTATAGGGTTCCTAGGTTTGTGTTTTATATCCTTTCTACTTAATAAGAAGTTTAAATTGTTTAGATTATGTTTTCTATCGTATATTATTAATTAAGTCAATAAAGTAAGAACTATTACCGTTGTCAGCAATTACAGAAGGTGGCAGCGGCACTTTATAGGTTATAGGTTCGTCCTTTAAGGGTTGTAGCAAGCTTATATAAAACATTAGATGTATTTTTATCTTAGTTGGTAGTTTAAGCTTATAAGTATATAGGCTTAATTTCTTCTTAATTTAGTATAGGCCCGCAAATTTCCAATTAAGTTTCTTTAAGGGCCGTTAAGTCTTTAGGTTTTGTATATTTAGGTAAACCATATTGTTTTCCTTAAAGTCCTATATGGGAGCTCGTTCTTTATTCGCATACCATTCCTATACTGTTTAAGCGTACGTTAATTCACTTTATAATAGTTCCATTAACTGCTTTATTTAATTAGTAAAGTTATGCGCGTTAATTAACTGAATCCGTTTAATTGTGGGTCCTGTTGTGTTAATTTTAGGTTATGGTTTAAATTTAAGTTAGGGGTCTTATCCGTAGGTTACGTAGAACGGCATCACGCCTATTAATACGTTTATTGTATTATTCGCAGTAAACTTAGCTAAAGGCAGCTATTTTTCCCAGTTATCTTACAGGTAGGAGCAGTATATTTATAGGTATTATTCCATAATTGTGTTTATAATTTTAGTTTAACCATCTATCTCTAGATAAAATATAGTTAAGAGTTATATTTAAATGCTTAATTATTTATATAGAGCTTGCTAGAAGTCTAAAACGAACTAGCTTCTATAGTTGGATATTATTAAGTTAGAAAGTCCGTGTAGCTTAAAGATATATTTAATAAAACATTTGGCTACTAATATCACATTAATTAAGTCTATAGGGATTATATATCGCATTTTTATAAGACAGTTAACAATTACTATAATATTTATAAACCTATTACTATTAGGCAAGTCGACTATAAAGTTAATTAAGATATCACGCCATCTTTGCATCAGAATTGGTAGCGGTTAAAGTACTTCTTACTTCTTTATATAAGAGGTCTTTCCACGCATGTATATCCTGCATGCTTAAACGTATTTTCGTATATAGTCGTGCATTATAGGCCAGTAGTATACTCATTAAATAATCTTATAAGTCTTTATACGGCCAGGATGCCCTACTATAGGGGAGTTGTGTATTGTCACGGAGTGAGCACAAGCGATGGTAATATATAGCAAAGTAGATATTATTAAGCTATGTACATAAACTGCGTAATAAAGTCAAGACGTTGCGTAAGGAGAGAAGGTAAGGAAACGGGGAGAAAGGGTATATATCGTTAGTTTCGTTGCTTGGTTAACACGTGCACGGAGCAGGATAGGATTTGAGGAGCGGTCCTGGTAGAACTTGGCAGGATTTGTTAGACTTAGCAGAATATGGCAGAATGCGGCAGATTGCTATTAGATTGCCATAGATTACCAGCAGATTGCTGTCTTGCGGTTGGTCTCTTCTTGCTACGTTAGTAAAAACAGGTAGACGTGTATAAGGTGTTACGGAGGTGTCCTATAATAGTACCCCCCCTTTAAACTCGAGCTTCTGCAAGATAGGGCTGTAGTAGTTCTGGGTAGAGTTTGTGAAAGTCTTCTGCGGCTTGTATAAGTCCTATAGAGTTAACGGGTTTCTATAAGGGCTTAGTAAAGCCTCTCCATTTTGTAAGGTATATATATTTGCGTTTCCGTTTGTTGTACTTAATATTGTTAACTCTTTTAACAAGGTACTTACCCTCACCATCCACTTTAATTGGTGGGGGAGGGTCTTGGATCTGTTTAGGTAGGGCGTCTAATATAGGGGCGGTAGGGCGGAGGACTGATATATGGAATATAGGGTGGATTTTAACCGTATTAGGGAGCTTTAGTTGGTAGGTATAAGGAGAGACAACTTTTCTAACCTTATAAGGGCCGGCGTTCTTCCAGTTAAGTTTCTTAGTAAGTTGTTTTGTATTTAGATTTCTTGCGTCTAGCTAGATAAAGTCACCAATTTAGTAAGCTAGTACTAGGGTTTGGTTCTTATTTGCTGCGGCTTTATAGATAGACTAGGCCCATATTATTTTGTTAGTAAGGAACTTTTATAGTTTTTCCATCTTCTTTATGAATTCGTTTGCTTCTGCAACTTATAAGGCCTAATAAGCTAGGTAAGGAATATTACTAAAGGGTTTAAAACCCATTCGCGGGTGCTGGCCGTAATTAGCCAGGAATGGGGAGACCTTTGTGGTTTCTAAAATGGAGTTATTTATAGTAAATTCGGTAAATGTAAGCTAGTCCATCCAGTTGTCCTACAAATATGACGTGTATATCCGAATATACTGTTCCATTATAGCATTTGCACGTTCCGTTTAACCATCCATTTCTGGGTAATATGCTGTAGACAACAGTGCTTTAATATAGAGTTGGGTAGTTAGTTCTTCCTAAAACGCTAAAATAAACTAGCGGCCTCTATTGGAGACGATCGTTTTGGGGAGTCTATAGAGTTTCCATATATAATCCAGGAATAGTTGGGCAATGGTAGGTGTTAACATATTAAGGCAGGCAATTAAGTGTCTTATCTTAGATAGTTAATCTATAACTACTATAATATTTATGCATCCTTTACTTATAGGGAGATTAATAATAAAGTTAATTAAGATGTCCTTCTATCTTTAGTCTGGAACAGGTAGTGGCTTTAGAAAGCCGTTATACGTCTTATATGAAGCTTTGGCTTGTTGGCAGGTATGGCAGCTAGAGACGTACCTTTGTATTATATTATGCATGTTCGGCCAGTAGTATTCTCGTTGGAGCAGTTTTAGGGTTTTTCCTTGGCCTAGGTGGCCGGCTACTGGTAGGTTATGTACGTGTTTAAGGAGCTTGAGCTTAAGTTTATTATAATTAGGGACAACTAGGTGGTTCTAGTAGTATAAGTAGTTTCCACGGACTTTGTATTTGCTTAGAGAAACCTTTTTAGAGTATCTGATGCCGTCTTAAATTAGCTTAAGCGTCTCTTAGATGAATTTATCGTTTGGATATTTATTAACTATAATCTGTTTAATAGTTTAATTGGTTATTTTAAGGGCGTATACCGTAAGATCTTTAATAGGGGGATTAAATAGCTTAGGGCGGAGCAGAGTCTAATTGTGGTAAGAGCGCGCTTTTTCTTAAACTGGTACGTCCTGTAAACGTTGGGTTAGGGTATTAGGCTTCTAGCCTTAAACGCCTAGGCGGTACGTGATTGAGAATTGGAATTAGGACAGATATTCTAACCAGCGGGCTTAACGGTGGCTTAGCTGTTTTATGGTTGTGAAGTACTGCAGGTTCTTATAGTCGCTAAGAACTTTAATTAGGAATTTAGTTCCTTCTAGTTCTGGTTGCTATTGCTTAAAGCATCTAATAATCGCTAGCAATTCCTTGTCATAGATCTTGTAATTGCATTTGGCTGGGCTTAGTCATTTTGAGAAGTATGCTATAGGGTGCAATACTCCTTCCTTATTATATTAAGATAGAATGCCTCCAGTAATGTAATTAGATGAGTCAGCTTCTATAACACTTATTTAGTCTAGGTTAAAGTGTTAAAGCATAGGTGCAGTAGTAAATATAACCTTTAGATAAGCAAAGGCCTTCTTATATTCCTTATTAAAGATGAAGGCTTTGTCCTTTCGGGTTAAGGCCACAAGGGGTAAAACCAAGGCGGAGAAGTTATTAATAAACTATTAGTAGAAGTTGGCGAAGCCTATAAAGGCCCTTACGTCCTTAATGTTTTTAGGTTCTTGCTAGTTTACAATTGCTTTAACCTTCTTAGGGTCCATTCGTACGCTGTCTATAGAAATAACGAGTCTAAGGTATAGAACTTCTGTTTTATAGAACTCGTATTTGTCTATATCTAATTATAGACTAGCTCCGCGCAAGGCTTATAGGATTAGTTTAATATGTTTTTGGTATTTAGCCAGATTATTACTATATATCAAGATGTTGTTGATATAAGCAGTACAAAAGACGTCCAGGTATGGGCGCAGGGTATTATTTATAAAGTGTTAGAATAAACTTAGGGCATTTGCGAGGCTAAATAGCATTACTAAGTATTTGAATAATCCGTATTGAGTATAAAATGCAGTAAGCCATTTGTCTTCTTTTGTGATACGAAGGCGGTTAAATGCGTGGATAATATTAAGCTTTATATAGAAGCGAGCCTTACTTAATCGGTTTAGTATCTCTTGGATTAATGGGATTAGGTATTAGTTCTTAACAGTAACAGCGTTAAGGGCTTGGTAGTCTATATAGAAGCGTAGACCGCCGCTAGGTTTCTTAACAAAGATTACTGGTATGGCTATGGGTGATAAACTTGCTCTAATAAAACCCTTATCCAGATATTTGTCTAAGTACTTCCGTAGTACTTGGAGTTCGTTTTGGGACATTTTATATAAGGGTCTGAATCTAGGATGTTTTCCTTCTTTAACTACAATCTTATAATTATATGGACGGCGTTTTGGTAGCTTATTAGCTTTCTTTTGTAAAAATACATCTAAATAATTATGGTACTCTACTAGTACCTTTATGGCGGGGTTAGTATGCTTCTTTAGTACTAAGGCCTTTTTAATATTGGCTATTGTAACAGCGAAGATTATGTGTTCTGGTTTCTTAGCGAGTTATACTAGCGGAGTAGCTCTAATTATATAAATGTCTAAGGTGTTAAGCGAGTTTAGATTGTTCTTAGTTTCTTATATGGTTTCTTATTTAGGTTTGGGTTTAGTATTAGTTACAGAGTTAGTATTAGATTTAGGTTTGGGTTCTTTAAGTATCCTTTTTATAGTAGAATACCAGTTCTTTTGGTACTTTTGTATATTAAGCTTAAGCTTCTACTTGGTTCTGGGTGTAGCAGTTAGAGTCGGTTTATATAGTTATGCATTATTTTCGGGTTCTTGGTGGTCGTCGGTAGAAGTTTTACGTTGGTGGAATTTGGTGGAATTCTCTAGTAGGTGGAATCAGGTGGACTTTTTAGGTATAGGGTGGACGTTAGTGGAAATTTTAGACTAGTAGATCTTAATGGATTTTCTAGATTTTAGTTTGGGGTCTAAGTAGTAAGTTATAAGGCACTTCTGCTTATAGTGGGAGGCGGTAAATAGAAGCTTAAGGTTATCCTAATTAATGGTTACCTTATATAGCTTTATCTAGGGTTGTCTAAGGATCACTAGGTAACCTAGGGTAGTTATAAAGAGCTTAATTAATTCTTTATGGTTTAGGTATTGGAGTCTTAGGGCCGCTACGTAAGTAATACGGCCTAAGATAGTGCGTTTGCCATTAAATCCAAATACGTTAATATGCCGGTTGAGGGGTGTTAGGGTAAACCTATTGTCTTATATAAAGATTTTATTAATAAATCCTATACCGCTAGCTCCTATATTAATTAGGACTTAAGTATTAGCCTATTAACCTTTCTGCTAAAGACGGCAGTTAATAGTTATACTACAATCCTAAGAGTTAGGTTTTGTAACATCTAATATATTTAACGAGATCCTATAACATAGCTGTCCCGGAGAGCGACTTAACTCCAAAACGTGCCTTTTGGTGGCGAGCGGGAAGGGGTTCCTATAGAACGTCAGTTATAACTTCGTCCTTATAAGTGGTGCTTACTAGACGCGGGGCTGGAGCTAGGTAAAGATTAGGGACGGTAACTGGAGGATTAATATGGTGAACGGTTGTTAGTATTGGCCGTTTGTAAGTCATGTTAGGGTATGGGGACGGAGTAGTATCTTAAGATGTATTTCTTGCTTCCGCATTTAAAGCAAAGGCCTAGCTTGATGCGTTATTCTTGTTTGGGGGACCCTAGTAAAGCATATCCTAGGGTCCCTGTGTTAATATCCATAGCGTTAGGGTGCTTAGGCTGAGACGATAACTTAGTGGACGTTTATGGGGCTGTTGTATTATATTAAGGAGTGGACTTTAGTGTCAGGCGTAGTATATTATTATACCGTTTATTAATGACGTTTGCGCAAGCGTTAAGAGCTCCTGGTAGGTCTATACCTATTAGGGAGGTTTTTAGTTTAGGGCTTAAGGACTTAATAAGGCTGTTAACTAGTGTGGAGTTATTCTAGCCTGTTTCCTTTATGTAACGGTTAAATTTAAAGAAGTATACTAGGAAACTTTTTGTTCCTTAAGTTATATAGTTTATCTTCCTTTAAGCGGTAGCTTAACAGTTTGGGTTACCGTATGTGGCTTTAAGTAGTATAACTAGACTTTGTACTAAGTTCGGTTAAAGGGGTTTAATAAGGTCAGCTATATCTCCTCCTAGTTAACTTAGGGCGTAGCAGAGTTAGTTGGCTTTAGTTAGGTAGCAGTTAGCATTACTAGTTAGCTTATTTTTAAGCTAGCTTAGGAATAATTGGAGTTCTTATTATTTACTAGTAAATATTAGAGGGTCTAGTAGTCGTTCGGATTATTACGGTGCAGTAGTTGGTTTGGGATGAATAGTTACTATAGGTTCGGGACTCTCGTCCCGCGTGTTTATCTTTAGAGAAGGCGTTTGGTCTTGGGGCCCTAGTATAGGCATCCTAAGGGTGCGAACTTCTTCTTAAAGGTCCTTAATTATTTGTAGGTGTTATGCCTCTTATTTAGCTTGTTGTTGAGTTAAAGTGGCTTGGTTCTGTGCGAGGGCGTCTATAAAGGACTTCTATATCTCTGCCAATTGTTCTTGGAGTACGGATATAATGCTGGCGGCTGTTACAGGGGCTTTGGGGTCGTTTTGCATTTCAGAGGGTGGTATGTAAGGTTAACGTAATGTAGTGTTACGGAGTGAGCACAAGCGATGGTAATATATAGCAAAGTAGATATTATTAAGCTATATACATGAACTGCGTAATAAAGTCAAGACGTTGCGTAAGGAGAGAAGGTAAGGAAACGGGGAGAAAGGGTATATATTGTTAGTTTCATTACTTAGTCGACACGTATACGGAGTAGAATAGGATTCGAGGAGCGGTCCTGGCAGAACTTGGCAGGATTCGTTGGACTTGGCAGAATATAGCAGAATGCGGCAGATTGCTATTAGATTGCCGTAGATTACCGGCAGATTGCCGTCTTACGGTCGGTCTCTTCTTGCTACGTCGGTGGAAACAGGTGGACGTGTGTAAGGTATTACGGAGGTGTCCCATAATATGTATAAATCCAAATATCTTAAATTATAAAGGCTTGGAATTCGGAACTACTATCTTCTATTAATAGTACAATTAATTGTTTTAAATTTCATATTTAGCGAGTGTAATATCTTTATACTGTCGTTTTCCCGTTTAAATTACTTTTATTACATCTATTATCTATATGTTGTTCTTATATTCGTATTCTATTAGCTTATTAATTTCTATTTCCTATTTATTAACTTCTAATTTGTTTCTGTTAAGTTCCATATCTAGGAATATAGGACATAGTTTTTTAAAATATTTAGGGAGTAATAAAATCCATAATTAATTTATAATCTATTTATCTAAAGCATTTATAGGTAGATCTTATAATTATTATATTAATGCGTTAGGCTTCTAATTAAGTTTGCCTAGTTAGTATATAATCTTAAAGTTAAATTATAAGAGGTATTTGGCCTAACGAATTTGGCACTACATTAATTGCTTTATAGTTATAAAGTACTATAGGTTCTTATAGTCCGTTAACATATATATTAGAAATAACAATCCTTTTAGCTTAGGACGCTATTATTTAAAGCATCTAACGATTGCAAGCAGTTTCTTATTATATATCTCGTAGTTTAATTTAGTAGGGGCGAGTTTCCAAAAAAGAAAGGCTACTAGATATAGCTTGCCGTTCTTATTATATTATAATAATACTTCCCCTAGCGCATAATTAGACGAGTCTGTTTTAACAATACATTTAAGGTTAGGGTTAAAGTGGGCAAGAATTAGAGTAGTTATAAAGCAATATTTTAAGTTATTAAAAGCTTATTTATATTTAGTGGACTATTTAAATTTTAAATTTTTCTTTGTTAGGTTTACTAATGGCTAGGTAATTTCTAAGAAGTAGTTAATAAATTAATAATAGAAGTTTGCGAATCCTAGAAATCCTTAAATATCTTATATATTACTAGGGCTTCCCCAGTTCATAATTACAGCGATTTTCTTAGGGTCCATTTTAATTCCATTACAGGATATAATTAGGCCTAGGTACGTGACTTTGGACGTATAGAACTTGCATTTCTTAATATTGCATTATAAACCCGTGTCTTATAGGCGTTTAAGGACCATTTAGACGTACTTCTAGTATTTAGAAAGCAAAGACAAGTAGATTAAGATATTATTAATATACACGGTAATAAATACGTTAAGGGATTTATAAAGCGTATTATTAATATATTATTAAAACGTACTAGGACTATTCTTTATACTAAATAGCATTACTAGGTATTTAAAGAGTCCCTATTGTATATAAAAAGCTATATACTTCTTATCTCCTTTACGGATATAGATTTGGTTAAAGGTAGCAACTATATTAAGCTTTATAAAGTACCGTACCTTTAATAAGCGGTCAAGCGTTTCTTAAATTAGGGGAATAGGATATTGGTTTTAAATCATAATTGCATTTAAAGTTTAATAATTAATATAGAATCTTAAGCCTCCTTCTAGCTTTTTAATGAATAGTATGGGTAAGGCAAATGGAAATTAACTAGGGTAAATAAATCCTTTTTCTAGATGCTTATTAAGGTATTATTACATTATAAGCAGTTCTTCTTGTAATATACCGTATAGTAAACCGAACTTTGGTGTTATATTAGGTTTAAGTTCTATCTTAAAATTATATACATCTTAATACGGGGGTAGTTGGTCTGCGAATCTTTTCTTAAACTTATTAATTAGATTGTGGTACTCTTTAGGCATAAAAGGTTAAGGGTTAATATATTGCTTTAGTTCTAGTGCTTTCTTAATATCTTCTATAGTAACAGCGAAGATTTTATGGTCTCGTTTTCGTGCTAACAAAATAAAAGGTGCGGCTTATATTATACAAATTTTAAGAGGTTTTGGCGTAACGTCTTCGCATTCTTTACTATAATTAGCAGTTATAGCTTTATCGTTTTAATTTAGGGTCCGTGGTGGGGGCAGTTTATATTATATTAAATTTAAATAATCTTATGCATGTTTATAGGGCAGGTGGTGTTTTAAGCAATGGCTTTAGCAGTAGGTTATATAGAACTTTAGTGTTTCTTTAACCCAGCTAATTAAAAGGTTATATTATTTTAGCTATCTATATCCAAGTATTATCTTATATTGCTTTAGGGGTATTACAAATAGGGAAACGTATTTAAGGTGTTTACCTATCCGCATTTTTATAAGAGCGTAGTGCGTTAATTCGCTATATATTAAGGGTTTGCCGTTAAAGCCTTATAGGCCTTAGGGCTTATTAAGTTTCTTTAAATTTAGGCGTTA
>Ga0307507_10008463_pt1 | contig 14212 bp, 5 predicted proteins | sample 7_EM_MG_FD_207223 | JGI IMG/M metagenome (GOLD analysis project Ga0307507, IMG submission 207223) | Populus trichocarpa ectomycorrhiza microbial communities from riparian zone in the Pacific Northwest, United States - 7_EM | ecosystem: Host-associated > Plants > Roots > Unclassified | place... | reverse complement strand
GCAACTTTAATAGAGGCTGTAGAGCATATATAAAAGTCCAAATTTAAATTATTAAAATTTATTATTAAGTGGTTGTTAAGATATTAAAGTGTGATTTTTCTATTTTTTGGTATGTTTTTGAAGTGATTAGCTCACCCATTTGACCAGCTTACCCGTGAAATACGTTATAGGAAACTTGTAACTAAATATTTAGGGTCTTGGCAGCAGACGCATAGGCATAGGCTTACGCGGATTTTAACAAGTTTTAACCAAATTCCATTACGTTAGTGGAATTTAGTGGAATTTAATCAAGTTAGCGGAACTTAGTAGAAAACGGTAAATTATAGCGGATATTTGTGGATAGTTATAGACAGTTATAGATAGTTATAAACAGTTATAAATAGTTTTATACAGTTATCTATTAAGTGTTTCACTAAGACATTCCTACTATAACTAGGCTAGTCCCGTTATAGTACCCCCCTTTTTTAGCTAAAGGTCCAAAACAATTTAATTTGGTTAAGAATTTATAACTTATTGCGTTATAAGCGTTGTGACATATTTTAAGTTCTTTTTAATTTTAAGTTTCTTGCTATTATGTTTTGTGTCTTTATATTAGGTAGCAGTTGTTTGCCTTTATATTATATCTATCTAGCTAGAGTAGGCCGTAAAGGATAGTCCTTATAGAACTCTTTTACTAAGGAAGGCGTATTGGCCTTAATCTGGTTATAGGTTTCCTAGGTTTATATTTTATATTCTTCCCACTTAATAAAAAGTTTAAATTATTTAGATTGTGTTTTCTATTATATATTGTTAATTAAGTTAATAAAGTAAGAACTGTTACCGTTGTTAATAATTATAGGAGGTAGCAGTGGTACTTTATAAGTTATAGGACCATTTCTTAAAGGTTGCAGCAAGCTTACATAAAACATTAGGTGTATTTTTATTTTAGTTAGTAGTTTAAGCTTATAGGCCCGCGAACTTCTAATTAAGTTTCTTTAAAGGCCGTTAAGTCTTTAGGTTTCGTGTACTTAGGTAAGCTATATTACCTTCCTTAAAATCCCATACAGGAACTCGTCCTTTATTTATATGCCATTTCTATAACATTTAAGTGTACGTTAACTTACTTTGTAATAGTTTCGTTAACTGCTTTATTTAATCAGCGAAGTTATATATATTAATTAACTAGATCTGTTTAATCGTGGGTCCTATTATATTAATATTAGGTTATAGCTTAAATCTAAGTTAAGGGTCTTGTCTATAGGTCGCGTAGAACGGTATTACGCCTATTAATACATTTATCATATTATTTACAGTAAACTTAGCTAAATGTAGCCATTTTTTCTAGTTATCTTGTAGGTAGGAGCAGTACATTTATAAGTATTATTCCATAATCGCGTTTATAATTTTAGTTTAACCATCTATCTCTAGATAAAACGCAGTTAAGAGTTATATTCAAATACTTAATTATTTACATAGAGCTTGCTAGAAGTCTAAAACGAACTGGCTTCTATAGTTGGATATTATTATATTAGGAAGTCCGTGTAGATTAAAGACGTACTTAACGAAACATTTAGCTACTAATATTGCATTAATTAAGTCTATAGGAATTATATATCGCATTTTTATAAAACGGTTAACTACTACTATAATATTTATAAACCCGTTACTACTAGGCAAGTTAACTATAAAGTTAATTAAGATATCGCGCCATCTTTGCATCGGAATTAGTAGCGATTAAAGTACTCTTTACTTCTTTATATAAGAGGTTTTTCCACGTACGTATATCCTATATGCTCAAACGTATTTCTATATATAGTTGTGCATTATAGGCTAGTAATATACTCGTTAAACAATCTTATAGGTCTTTATACGGCTAGGATATCTTACTATCAGGGAGTCGTGTACAAATTTAAGTATCTTAAATTATAAAGGTTCGGAATTTAGAACTACCATCTTCTGTTAATAGTACAATTGATTATTTTAAATTTCGCATTTAGCGAGTGTAATATCCTTATGCTATTATTTTCCAGTTTAGATCGCCTTTATTATATCTACTATCTATATATTATTCTTGTATTCGTATTCTATTAGCTTATTAATTTCCATTTCCTATTTATTAACTTCTAATTTATTTCTATTAAGTTCCGTATCTAGAAATATAGGACGTAGTTTTTTAAAATATTTAGGGGGCAGTAAGATCCGTAATTAATTTATAATCCGTTTATCTAAGGCATTTATAGGTAAGTCCTATAATTGTTATATTAATGCGTTAGGCTTTTAATTAAGTTTGCCCAGTTAATACGTAATCTTAAAGTTAAATTATAAGAGGTATTCGGCCCAATAAATTTGGCGCTGCGTCAATTGTTTTATAGTTATAAAGTATTATAGGTTCTTATAGTCCGTTAATATATATATTGGAAACAATAATCCTTCTAGCTTGGGACGCCATTATTTAAAGCATCTAACAATTGTAAGCAGTTCCTTATTATATATCTTATAGTTTAATTTAGTAGGGGCGAGTTTCTAGAAGAGAAAGGCTACTAGATATAGTTCGCCATTCTTATTATATTACAATAACACTCCCCCCAGCGCATAATTAGATAAGTTAGTTTTAATAATACATTTAAGGTTAGGGTTAAAGTAAGTAAAAATTAAAGTAGTTATAAAGTAATGTTTTAAATTATTAAAAGCTTATTCGCATCTAGCAGTCTATTTAAATTTTACGTTCTTTCTTATTAGGTTTACTAATAGCTAGGCAATTTCTAAAAAGTAGTTAATAAATTAATAATAGAAATTTGCAAATTCTAAAAATCCTTAAATATTTTATATATTGCTAGGGCTTTCCTAGTTTGTAATCGCAGCAACTTTCTTAGGATCTATTTTAATTCCATTGCGGGATATAATTGTCGGAATATATGGACAGAAGTTACGTGGTTACGTGTCGTCGACGTGTCGTTGTTATGTCTTTAATTAGTCATCCTTATAGTAACTAATCAACCCCCTACTTAGGCACCGCGATCCTTACAATCCTCTGCTTTTGATACCTATTTGCAAAACATTAGAACAAGAGTATACTCTTAATAGGCCACCCCTCCTGTGAAACTGATATTAATTAATAGTTAACCTTATAGTTACTATAGATTAATAAGGTCTTTTTAGAAGAGATAAGACTTCTATAACTTCCTTACACAAACCTTAAAGAATTACCTTATGCTAAGGAATATCCTAGCTTCTTTCCCTTCTTACACAAGTAAAAGAGTCTAGAGATATTTAAGGAATTAACTGCCTTATCTGCCTTAATTCTACGTCTATTACGCTCACCGCAAGCTTGCCCTTTGCTTCCTTACACGAACACAAAGAAGACCACGCGTCCTTAATTTCCCCTTAGCTTTCTTATATAAGGCCGCCTTCCCTTTGTCCAAAACCTATACAACTTGGTAGATACGATACGAAGCCTACCCTTCCTACTCCTCTCCTTTAACAGCGCTCCCCTTTTTCCTTTAATAGCGCTCGCCTCCTTCCTTTAATAACACTTGCCCTTCTCCTTTAAGATGCAAGCCTCTGAAGCCGACAAATATATTAAAAGGCAGACATAAGCGCTCAAGCAAGCCCCACAGGCACAGGATAATATTTGGAGGAAATTTTAAGAAAGATTTAGGGGATTTACTGTTAATAACTTTAAGCTAGCTCACCGGATTACTCTATAAGATCTCCGCGATACCTTAATTAGCTACGGAATACCTATTAATACGCCAAGAAGAGGTTTCTCTTATGTAGACGCTTTACAAGCTTGCCTAGAGAAGAAACTGCCAGAGGAACCTACCCTACCTCTAAAGCCTTAGCCTATAAATTAAGCACTTCTAAATTCTGTAAATTAAGCTTTCTCGCAACTTCAGCAATATTTATAACCTTAATCGCAGTATTAAGCTTCTCTGTAATCTTAATATGTTTAGCCATGGCCTCAACCTCCAAATCCTCTAGGAACGCTAGAAGATTGGATGCGTATAGGTCTACCTATCCCACCTTCTCTGCGACCTCCGAATACAGACGTATACGGCTAACCTTTGCAACAACCTTAATACTTGCAACCTTAACCGCAATATTAAGTTTCCTCACAACCTCAATACTCGATTTAACCTCCCTTCGTTCAGCATTAAGTTCAGCCTCAATCCCAATATTAAGCTCCTTACGTTCAGCCTTAAGCCTCTCAACGATTAGTTTAATACGATGACAACAATAACTGGTCTTAGCCTTTAAATAAATAAGAACAATAAGAGACTTCTAAGAGCCACGAACAGCCTAATTTTAGCTATAAAGTTAACAACGAAGATGGCCAATCAGAGGGCGAGGATTGGGATGACAATGGCTATAGCAATGGCTATAGCAATGACGAGTATGAATAAGCAGATGCTTGGCAATGCCTAGGGCATAGGGGAGCATGGATTTTATAAGGATTTTGCATGTAAAAGGGTGTCGCAGCTCTGTATAGACAAAGACAAGAATTCGTGCCGATACGCCTACGAATACAACCCCGTTGCTAGCATTATACTGCCACCCAAACAACCCTGTTGCTGGTACCGTACTACTACCTACATAGACAATAATCGTGCCGATATATATGCGATATATTAACCAACTGATAGCGCCAATACGCCTACTATTACGACCCGACCGATAGACGAGCTCTATGTTCAACCACTATTACCACCCGATGCTTGCACCGTACCGCTACCTAAATCTGACAACTGTTGCGCTAATACGCCTGCGACCTAAACACAACCAGGTAGAGCTTCGCTCCCTAGAATATAACCCCGTCGCTGGCACCGTACTGCTAGTGTTGGAATATATAGACAAAGGTTACGTGGTTACGTGTCTTAGGATAGCTGTTTTACGCACAAAGAAAGAACTGCCAGTGTCGGAATATATGGACAGAAGTTACGTGGTTACGTGTCGTCGACGTGTCGTTGTTATGTCTTTGATTAGTTATCCTTATGGTGACTAATTAACCCCCTACTCAGGCACCGCGATCCTTACGATCCTCTGCTTTCGATACCTATTTGCAAAACATCAGAACAAGAGTATACTCTTAATAGGCCACCCCCCCTGTGAAACCGACAATAATTAAGCCTAAGTATATAACCTTAGACGCGTGGAACTTGTATTTTTTAATATCGCATTATAAGCCTACGTCTTATAAGCGTTTAAGGACCATTCTAATATATTTTTAATATTTAGAAAGCTAGGATAAGTAAATTAAGATATTATTAATATACGCGGTAATAAATACATTAAGGAATTCACAAAGCATATTATTAACATATTGCTAAAATATACTAGGCGGATGCTCTTGCCGTAGATTTTAAAGATAATCAGTATAGGGATAATAGCGATGCTAATAAACCTAAGCAGCGAATTGCCCTAGCTAAGCCCTAGTTTGTCATATATAGACAATCTAGCGAGCGGGAGTATGCCGCTAAAGATAGAGCGTAGAACGGTGTTGGCGGCCATAGCAGAGGCAGTGTATAGCGTAAAAGCGTCAACAAGGTAGGTTTAAATAGTCATTTATAAGTTTATATTAGATAATATCTTTAAGCTTACTTATAGGAGAGGAAGTAAAAGGAACTGTGTAAGATATACTATACAAGTTAGCAAGCTAATACCAATAAGTGCGGTCCTGATTATAGGTATAATCCAGTAGATATGCTTATCTGTTAACTACCTATAGATAAATAGGCTAATAGGTATGCATACGCTGCTAGGCACTATAAGAAATATTGGTAATCTATACTTTAGCTTTACTATAGTCCCTTTAGCCTGTTACTTTCTAATAACTTAGTTGCTAAGAGTGCCAAGAGTAGCTAGTCTAATAATTATACCTATGCCTATTCTAATATAAGTAAGGCTGACTATATTAGAGGAGAAGTAATAATAATCCTTAAAGATAAAAGTAATGGTTATAAAGAGAAGATATAGAATTCCGTATAAAATAGCTGTAAAGAGTAATATAAAAAACATAATAGGTAAGAAGAGAAGCATCTTAGTAGGTTAAATAATGCTGCAATAGAAAAGCTCTTTAGAAGAGATACTAGAGTTAAGCTTAGAGTAAAGATTCTAGTTGCTAGTTTCCTTTTATAGATATACCGCTTTACGCATAAGGATAATAGAAGCGTATATTTCTTATATATAGAGGAACGTTATAAGGGAGCAAAAGCCACTCTAAATAGAATATTATTATTAGTTAGGGTCTATAATTAGAGCAAAGATAAAAGCACAAATTAATATAACTTACTATTATTGCGATAAGGTAGAATACCCACCTCTATCCTTTAGCTTACACTAAAAACCCACCAACTATAGGTCCTGTAATAGGCCCTATAAGTGGACCTATAACCTAGATAGCTATAGCTCCACTACGCTTTTTAGGTGGTATTAGATCCGTAATTATACTACCTCTAAAAATTAGGGGTAAAGAGCTAATAGCGCCTTAAAGCAAATGAAAACTAGTAAATATATTAAAGTTACTGCTAACACCGTAGGTAATAGTGAAAATAATAAATAGCATGTTAATTATTTGTAGATATGCAACCAGCCGTATAACTTGCTTAGAGGTGCTATTATAAGAGGGCTAAAGGCGAAGCCCAGAAGATATATAGATACTATAAAGGTAGTAAGTGTGTCTAAGGTTTTATAGAAATTAGCTATTACTAAAGGAACCCCGGGGGCGAATATTAATAATATAAGCGGCCTTTATTTCCTTATTAGGATTTACTCCTGTACTAGGTATATATTCTGCCTAAATAACATTAGAACTTATATAATGAAAGTAATACTAGATAGGGCGGCTATGTTTCCCTACTTTAATGCCGTGCTCCAATTTATAGGATTTTAAGGATTATTACTTCTATCCTACTATTCTACGTTAGGATCTTGCTTGTCTACTAGGTGCTGCGCTTTAGGATCTACTTTTACTACCATTGTATCTTCTCTACTTATAGTACTAGGATAACTGCCAGCCCCCTTTTTAGGGTTAGTAGTACTTGGCTTGAATAAGCCAAGGTTTAAGGAAATGTTAGTATTGTGGCCTTCTTTATATATAAGTTCTAGTTTGGGTTCTTTAAGGTTATTAATATAGCACGCTGGATTATTAAACGTTTCTAGGGTTGCTATGGCGAAGGACTAAGCTATTGTAGAAGCTATAATCAGTAACTATTTATACTAAATGGTATTACTAGGTATTTAAAGAGTCCCTATTATATACGAAAAGCTATATACTTCTTATCTCCTTTATATATACAGATTTTATTAAAGGCGGTAACTATATTAAGCTTTATAAAGTACTATGCCTTTACTAAATAGTTAAGCGTTTCTTAAATTAAAGGAATTGGATATTAGTTTTAAATTGTAATTGCGTTTAGAGCTTAATAATTAACATAGAATCTTAAGCCTCCTCCTAGCTTTTTAATGAATAGTACAAGTAAGGTAAATAGAGATTGGCTAGGGTAAATAAATCCTTTTTCTAGATGCTTATTAAGGTATTATTACATCACTAGCAGTTCTTCTTATAATATACCATATAGTGGACCAAACTTTGGTGTTATGCCAGGCTTAAGTTCTATCTTAAAATTATATTTCTCTTAGTGCGGGGCTAGTTGGTTTGCAAATTGTTTTTTAAACTTATTAATTAGGTTATAGTACTCTTTAGGTACAAGAGGTTAAGAATTAGAATATTATTTTAGTTCTAGTACTTTCTTAATATCTTCTATAGTTATAGCAAAGATTTTATAATCTTATCTTTTTACTAATAAGATAAAAGGCGCGACCTGTATTATATAAAATTTAAGAGGTTTTAACATAACATCTTCGCATTCTTTACTATAATTAGCAGTTATAGATTTATTATATTGGCTTAAGGTTTATAGCAAGAGTAATTTATATTATGTTAAATTTAAATAGTTATGTGCATATTTGTAGGGTAAATGGTTTTTTAAGCAATAACTTTAGTAGTAGATTATATGGAACTTTAGTATTTCTTTAACCTAGCTAATTAAAGGGTTATATTGTTTCAGCTATCTATATCTAAGTATTATCTTATAGTGCTTTAAGGGTGTTATAAACAGGGAAATATATTTAAGGTGTTTACCTATCCGCAATTTTACAAGAGCGTAGTGCGTTAGTTTACTATATATTAAGGGTTTGCCATTAAAGCCTTATAGGCCTTAGGGTTTATTAAGTTTCTTTAAATTTAGGCGTTAAGTTTTTTATATAGTTTGTGTTAATAAAGCCTATGCTAGTAGCTCCGCTATCTATTAGGATTTATACTTCCTTCTATTTTCTAAGTGTTTAAATTTCGCCAAGTATATTAAGGGAGTTGTGTTGTGTATTAGCGCTAGAAGAGCCTAGACACTTATACTCTTCCACCTTTTATCCTAAGGCGCGACTTAGCCTTAGGATAATTTGTTTTCCAAGTTAACCAAAGATAAGGTGCTTTATGGCATCTAAGTATAATTTATAGAGTAGGTACAACTTAAGGATCAAGAGGAGCTACAGCGGACTTTTTCGAAAGGGTAGGTTCGGCAATGCTTTTAAATATATCCTTTTTTACCACATCCAAAGCATTCTCCATTTGTGGCTTAAGTTCTTTATTTATTAGTTCCTAAGAGTGTATAGGATCGAGCGGCATTAAGGTCTATAGGGTTGTATATAGGACTTTTGGGTTTTAGAGACGGATCGCGCTTTAGGGTATATACCAGTTTTATAGAGTTTTAAACGCGAGATGTGGTTAGCTTTAGAGAACGAGTTTATTTATTATATTAAAGGTCCTTATTAATTTGTTAATATATTGTAGCAAATTTGGATAGGTTCTTTAGTAGTTCTCTACCTACTAACTAGGCTTTAATCTTATCTAAAATAGCTTATTAAAGAGTAGTAACTCTAGCGGCTTTATTCTAATCTAGCTTGCTAATAAGACCTAAAAATTCCAAAAAGAAGCTAGTAAAGTCTCGATTCCATTACTGTAGGTTTTTAAGTTTGGTAACAGCTATATGTTCGCGGCTGGCGTTATTATACATTCGTTCTAGCAGAGAGATAAAAGGTTTAAAATTAATGAAAGTGCCATTGCAAAAGAATGGATCTATGGTTTATATAGCATCCTTGCTTAAACGAGACATTTTATAGCTAACCTTGCTAGCCTTAGTGGGGTATTAATTATAGTTTATTAAGAGTTTAAGACGGAGCTTGGTTATAAAGGGATATAGGTTATTTTGGTTTCTATTAAACATTAGAGAATTAGGGAGCTTTTTAGATTTTGTAATAGGTACTGGGTTTGCTATAGGTATAGGTTAAACTACTATTACTAGTTTAGTGTTTGTATTTAACGTATTAGGTTTAGGTACCATTATTTTAATCTTGTTTATAGGTGTTGCTGTTAGGGTTTATAATGTAAATGCCTTAATGTTATAGAGTTCTTTGTGGAGTACTTCTATTAATTGCTAGTGCTGGGCTTTTAGTGCAGCCTGCTACTAAGCTAAGGCGTCCGTAAAGGCCTATTGTATTATAGTTAACTGTTCCCTAACTAGGGTTATAATACTTATAGTTATTAAAAGGGATTTGGGTTCGTTTGCCATTTTAATAATAATAGTTTTAACGTAATGTAATATAAGGGCGTGAAGAGGCTTTAGGGAAGATTTAAAGGAATAAATATAAATTCTATCTAATCTAAGGGTATATAGCTCTTGCAGAGTATAAGATGTTATATAAAGAAGAGAAAGGAACATAGGAAACTTATAACTAAATATTTAGGGTCTTAGCAGCAGACGCGTGGGCACGAGCCTATGCGGATTTTAACAAGTTTCGACCAAATTCCATTATATTAGTAGAATTTTGGTAGAATTTAATTAAGTTAATAGAACTTAGTGGAAAACGGTAGATTATAGCGGACAATTGTAGATAGTTGCAGACAGTTGCAGACAGTTATAAACAGTTACAAACAGTTTCATATAGTTATCTGTTAAGTGTTTTATTAAGACATTCCTACTGTAACTGGGCTAGTCCCATTACAGTAGTAGTAGCACTTTATAAGTTATAGGATTATCTTTTAAGGGTTGCAGCAAGCTTATATAAAATATTAGGTGTATTTTTATTTTAGTTAGCAGCTTAAGCTTATAGGCGTATAGGCTTAGTTTCTTCTTAATTTAATACGGGCCTATAAACTTCTAATTAAGTTTCTTTAAGGGCCGTTAAGTTTTTAGGTTTTGTATATTTAGGTAAACCATATTACCTTCCTTAAAGTCCTATATAGGGGCTTGTCCTTTATTCGCATGCCATTCCTATAATATTTAAGTGTATATTAATTTACTTTATAACAGTTCCGTTAACTGCTTTATTTAATTAGCGAAGTTATTGTTGGTATGCTTTAACACAGTGCAATAGACGTAATATACGTGCAGTGCGGTATGTAGTTGGATTCTTGTCGTTCTATCTACGCGTCTTGATGATATATATGCGCGTCGCGTAGATCACGTGCTTTACGTACGTAATATATGAAACGAATATCTATTAACACTGGAGCAACTCTAAAGGAAACCAAATTGTACTATTTCTGTTATTTATAGCATATACACAATAGCTAGCTCTTCCGTCTATAGTATATAGTAGCTTCTCCTTTAATCCTATCCCAGTTATATAACGCTTATAACGGCTTATATAAATGCCTTTAAACCAGAGCTTATGGATTAATAAACTGTATAACAAAGTTAAGATATTGTGTAAGGAAAGAAGGTAAAAGAACGGGAAGAAAGGGTAGTAGTCCTAGCAGAACTTGGCAGGATTTAGTGGACTTGGCAGAATATGGCAGAATGCCGTAGATTACCGTTAGATTGCTATTAGATTGCCATAGATTACCATTAAATTACCGTCTTGCGGTTAGTCTCTAATTACTAAGTTAATAGAACTAGGTAGACGTGTGTAAGGTGTTATAGGGGTATCCCGTAACAATTGCTATCTAATAAAGATACTAAGTTAAGGAGAAGAAGGAGAAGAAGGAGAAGAAGAAGAATTGTTAGGGGTAGTAGGTGGATATGTCGCGAGGGCCGCTAAGGCGCTAGTAGTAAGCGAGCTAATGGCGATTTTCTATGCCGGGTATGGAAAATCCTAATTGGCTGGTTAAATTTAGGGTCCGTAAAATATGGCAGGTAGCGTGCCTTAGCACCGTTACAACGCTAAGTCAAGTCTAAGTTTATTTGCATTTATTTAACCCACTCTATAGCCTATAGTTCTAAGTAATTGGTATTAATTAACTTCTTAAGAGCTATAGATGCCTTGCTTTTAGTTATTAAGTTAGTAGGGTTGCTATCGCTATTAATCTATTTAACTTCTGTAATCTCTCTGCGCTTATATAACTAACAAAGACATATAATGTTTATTATAAGACGTTTCTCTTATATATTGCCTAGCTTAACGAGACATTTATAAAGTAATTTTAAGTTAGTGCAAAGTATGAGTAGGAGTTCAATCTATAGAAGTTGTTTAACAGTTAACTTAATTACGGCGCCAATGTTAAATCTATAGGCCATTACGTAGAGTTCTAAGGCTAGTACGCTTCTAGTAACTCTCTTACACTTAATTAATAACTAGTAAATAATATTGGCTTTATATAACGCGTCCTCTAATACTAGTATATATCCTATTTGTAATAAGAGGTCCTTATTGTTGGTAAATAAGGCGTTAGTAAAAGCAAGTAGGCGTAATATATTAATATCCAACTTAACAAATATAAGGCCTTTTATTAGATTATCAATCTGCAATTATAGTTATTTATTAAGTGCTGTAACGTCTTCCTTTTTAGGGTTAATTACCTAGGCGGTAAAAGAGAGATTAAATAAAACTTCTAGTTGGCATATAGAGGCAATATACATACCTCTTGCGTGTTGCGTAACGTATTATTCCTCTATAGTTAGTGTATTACAGATAATGCCTCTTAAGCTTGTAGTTATAGCTATTTTTTTAAGGTAGACTGTATTTAGGTTCTTATACTAGTATTCCTAGGTTATTATAATATTGCCTTCCTAAGAGAGTTAAATAATATATCCGTTAAATTTAAGTAACTGCTTAACCGTAAGTTGCTCGCGTTCTTTTGCGAGAAAGTAAGCCTTTTCTAGATGTTATTGCTCCGCGTCTACAAAGGTGGTATTGGTTAGAAAGAGAGTGTTGTTAGTTTAGAGGCCAACAATGCTAAAGTAGTTAGAAGTGTTGCTCTATAAGAGGCAAGGGTTATACGTTAATAAGTTTATATTATTATTATTTATTGCTTAACGTCTGATTTGGATCCCTGTTAGGCCTACGCGGACTACTCCTTATATACATATAGGGAGAAAACTCTATTTGAGAAAACCCCGTGATCTGTCTCCCCGCCTTTTAGGGCTCGCTTGCGAGTCGCCTATAAGTCACCAGTGGTGCTCTACTACCTTACTTTTTGACCTCCTTGGGAACTACTGCTGCCGTAATAAACCTACGGACGCGCTAGTATTATATACTATACTCTACTCCTGTAGAGTTATTAGGGGGCGCCTATTACTCGCCCCTTTACCTTCTATTACTATTTCCTTTGTAACCTGGAACTGGTCTAGCATATTTTAGCTAATAAGTTACCGGGTAGCCGCCTTAAGGCCTTTCTATATTAAGAGTAGTATATTATAGTTTTCTGTGCTAGCTGCTAAGAGTATTGCTTCTCAGCTAGTGCGTAAGGGGCATAACAGTATTACGTATTTTGGTGTCTGTCTTAGCCAGCTATATTCGCACCTTAGGCTACCTACTAGGACACCTACCCAGTAAAGCTAATCTTTTAGTCCTATTATTCCTGTCCTTAAGAGTATTGCTATTGTATTTTCTGCCTTTGTTAGGCCCTCTTGGAGCCCTTAGGTATTTACCCCCTATAGTATTACCTATGCTATAGCTTAGGTTCCCCTTGCCTAAGTCTACCTTTGTACCTTTAACTCCCATTTATCTCTCCAGCGTCGGTCTAACCAGTATTATATTGCGGTAGATAGTTTTCTAGTACTCTTTTATACTCTACTTTAGTTCCTTTCTCTTCCTTGCTATTATCTTTGCTGGCCTTTTATACGTCTCCCTTTCTCCTCTATATAGGCCTGGGCCCTAGCGCCGTATTATTATTCTTCTGCTTTTTTTTATCTGTTTTCCTAATATATCTTCCCTACTTTAGGGTTGTTGGTTTCTTCTCCTATAGGGCACCCTAGGGTCCCTCTATAGTTTGTTTAGGCATGTCTTGATATACTTTATGATATTAGAGTTGCATTTCTTTTGCACCCTTTATATTGCATCGGCTTCAATATATAGTTATAGGGGGGGAATATTGGCTTCCTTCTTAAGTAGTGCTGTGGCCGTTCGCTTATACCCGCCTATTATACTCTTAAGGCAGGCTGTTTGGACCTTTTGGAGTGGTTTAAGGAGTAATTTAGGGGGGCCTTTTTTAGTTTCTCTAGTGGCCCAAATGCTAGATCTATACATTATGGTTAGCCGGACAACTGCTGTATATAGTAGGCGTGACCTCTGGAAGCATAGACCCTATATAAAATTAACGATCCTGGATATAGTAATATACTGTGCTTGGCCCTTATAGGCCGCTTGCGCTGTATATGCGCTCTACCGGAGCTTGCTGTCTACCTACACTCCTAATACCCTTAGGCCTTAAACCGGTTGACCCCTAAAGCCTTGGATATGGATTGTATGCTAAAGATCTATAGATTAGTTACGTTTTCTTATAAAATAGATTAGCTGGTATTTTTCTGGTAAGAATTGGACTCTATATTATCTTACCTATTTTATATAGGTATTATAGGCTTTCTCTAGTGTCCTATAGTTCTCTGCAGCTGTTAGCCTATATGTAATTAGGTTTATGTTATTAATAAAGCCTATCCCCTGGGTCGCCCCTTCCTTAAAGGTATTAAGCAGGTTGCTTACAAAGAAGAGGAAGAGTATAGGCGATAGAGGTAATCCTTATAGTATTCCTATTATAACTGCAATAGGGGGGCTCTAGTATCCGCTAAAGACCAGTAATATTTCTTTCTGGCCTATAAATCCTTAAATAAATTAAATGATCTATTTTAGGAAGCCCTTTGCCCTAAGGATATATAGGAGACGCTTATAGGGTATATTATTGTAGGCGCCGCTGATATCTAGGCTAAGTATTAATACTATAAAGTCCTTTCGCATAGCCTAT
>Ga0307507_10008462_pt1 | contig 14213 bp, 12 predicted proteins | sample 7_EM_MG_FD_207223 | JGI IMG/M metagenome (GOLD analysis project Ga0307507, IMG submission 207223) | Populus trichocarpa ectomycorrhiza microbial communities from riparian zone in the Pacific Northwest, United States - 7_EM | ecosystem: Host-associated > Plants > Roots > Unclassified | place... | reverse complement strand
TTTTACCATGAGAGTCCAGATTGTATTTAATTTTTCAGATAACGAAATGACGTGTGAAAATTGAATTTTAAATACTTTATATATATATAGAGAGAGAGAGAGAGAGAGAGAGAGGGGGGGGGTGTTTGTCTATAGTAATGTAATGAAATTAATTTTAATATCATGTTGCACGGGCTTGTTAGATAAAACTGGTTGTTGGGCTTCATTGATATAACTGGGCCTATCTTGTGGTTTTTCATGGATTGGTAGGCCCGTTGACTTGTTGGCAGAAAAGATTTTCTGGTCCCCTACCAAGACATGGCCCATTATTTGGTGGTCCTTGTCCATCACTTGGAATCGATCGAACACGGCATAGCCGACGGCCAATTTCGACTTCTATCGTGATGTTGGCTGGCTTCTGTTGTTGTTTCTTTCTCCTCCGCCGGCCAATTTCGACTTCTATCTTGATGTTGGCAGGCCCATTTCAATATATAATTTTCTTTTAATTATTTTTAAAGCGTTAAGTTTCTAGATTTTCCGAGGGGGAAACTCTATAATTATTTTTTTTTTATACAGGGGATATATTTATATTTTTAGATTGTATTCATATAAAAAAATTAAAAAAATTATTTTAATTTATTTTTAAATAAAAAATACTTTAAAAAACAATTATATTACACCGGTTACTTATTTATACCAAATCAAAAGAAGACACCTGGCAGGATGGCATGTGTGTGTCAAATCAAAATCTTTATTTTCAAACTGCACGTTCTTAGAACATGACTATGGGATTTTTATTTGTATTTTTATTGATTTGTTGAATATAGCAGTATATATTAATTAAATTGCAACAATCGTGGAACAATCTTCCACGAATCATATTTAAACTTATCCAAATTGATATATATATATATATTCTTTCTCACGTGTCTCTTTTTTATGTTCATCTAAATTTAAATTTTTATTTTTATTTTATTTTCTTAAACATAAAATTATTACATAATACAATTAAGATAGTGTTCGATCATAGTAGAAGTTGTTTTTTAAAATGTATATTTTATATAAAAATATATTAAAATAATATAATTTTTATTCTTTAAATTTATTTTTAATATTAACACATCAAAATTATATGAAAATATTAAAAAAATCAATAAAAAAATTCCAAAAACATTTTTTAAACCCAAAACAAACAGATCTAAACTTCTAGCCGCTATGTTCCAATGCAGACTGATTTCTTTATGTAATTCTAATCCCTACAGATAGCTTCATTCACTGTGCCGTGTTATTTTTAATTTTATAGCTAAACTTTGCTGGGATGGTGGTCTGTGGCTGAGTTTCTTGCCCGCCACAGCTTGTATAAGTTATGCAGCAGGACCCGAAGCTCTCGACGGCCTGCTATGCTATATATGTTGAGAGGATTAAACCTAATAATTGCCATCCGAGAGAAGGTGACCAACAACTGCAAAACCGTCTCAACGTGCCGGTTGCGAACAACAAAATCTGGGGACACCTTCACTTGAAGGATTTTTGCCCCTTTCGTGTCTGTCCAGAGAAAAATAATTATACAAATCGATTGAATATCATACAGTGAAATAATATATGGTTATCGGAATCAAATCAAATCAAATCAATAATTATATAGTGGTGGAATCAACGCTATTCTTTGTGTCCAAAGTCTAATGCTTTCAGGTGCTCGTAATTCGATCCTATAGTTTCTGTAATAAAAGAAGAAAAAAGGATGTAATATATATTTCTAAATTCATCTGTATTTTTTGCCTTTTAAAACCCGCGTATGATTTGGTAAAACTATCAATATGTTTCCTTGTAAAACAGTGTTAATCGATGCTAAATTCCTTGTTTGTTCGAATGATATTAAATATAACGTATATTAAGAGAGATTATATCGATGTCATTGTATATTTATTTTTTTATATAAAATACTGATTTCAAGATTTAAATATTAAAAATATACGTGTTCTTAATTTTGGCTCTTCGAAATAACATCTTTCTTGCTAATTAATGGGAAATGTGGTGGGTGGTGTTGATATATACAAGCAATGAAATGCTCCATCAATATCAATTATTATTGTGGTGTCCCCATAAAATTAATTAATAATTCATTTTTTTAATCATATCTCTTTGTGTGAAGAAAATTTGTGAACCATTGTACATGATACTCACAAAAACCACACACATTCTCATACAATTTAAAGAAAAGTAATTTAAAGAACTCTGGTAGTTGTTGAATTTAAAATTTGTAGAACGGATTCACAGGTGGAGAGAAGGGCACGCAGGCAGAATTATATTTTTGTTTGTTTCTTTTCGATTTTGACGAGCCAGTCATATTAACAAGTAATTAGCCACAACCTGTCACTTTCTTTGTTTTTTTTTTTTATCAAATTTGGCGGTTATGGTCGTCTCTCTATCTTTCTCTTCATGTGTTCGTTACGTTTCCCAGCAAACATTTTCCCCTACATTTTCTCGCTCTATCCTCCTCAATAAGTATTTTCTCTCTGTGCTGTTGGTTTTGTCGAGAGAGAGATGGGATTCTTGAATACTCTCGTGGAACTTCTTGGTTTTGGAATTGGACTTCCTTTTGGTCTCTTGATTGGTTTCTTTCTTTTCGTTTATTCTAAGCCTAAAGATACTGTCAAGGTAATTAACCGTGTATCATCATCATTATCTCTCGTTCTCTCTCTCTCTCTATAATCTATACGTGTTAGTTTGCTGGTTTTTCTTTTTTATCGTTGATGTTGTTAAGGTTCATAACGTTGTTAATTTGTTTGATCATTGTTTTGCTCTGATTCATTATATATGTTGTCCTCTAAAAGTTTTTCTTTTTTTCTTTTTGGGTTGAGGTTGTGGAGTAGTACTGCATTTGTTTCCGTCAAGATTCTTACTTTTCTCGGTTTCTATATATGATTGTGGTTTGTCAGGAACACAGTTCTCGAGTGCGATGCTGTGTTCTTTCGAAAAATGTGATTCAATGTTCGATGAAGTAATGTTGCTGAATATTAAAATGGAGAGGAATTGGGGTTTTACCCTGTTTTTGGAGATTGTGGGGCCATTGTAGGAAAGGTTGAAGGAGAACTATTTGCAGTTGATTTTCTGATTTCTTTTTTTGCAGGGCTCTCAAGTGAAAGGAGAAAGAATGATTTTTTTAAAAAAACTCTTCAACTCTTCTGGAATAGTTGAGAATTTGGTGCATTGACATGCAATTCTTATTTTCTATTCGACATTTTGTGTAGAATTATTGAAGGCCAGGCCAGGCTTTGATTTCTTATTCACACATCATGCTCATGATGCCTTTGCAATTTGTGGTTGTTCAACTTTGTTGATTAGGTCTACATTAATTTAAGATGAATGTGCTGCTTGCTTACATTGGGGGTCTGCGTTGATTAGCTCATCTGTGTTATTTAATATTTAAGAGTGGCTTTCTGTTTTCTTTTTTTTCTTTTCGTGATAGATGTTGTGGTGCTTATGTTGCATTAATCTCAACAGTTTGGACTGTGTAGAACATCCTAAACTGCTTTTTAGTTGATGTTTCTTCTCACAACGCTCAAGGGGGTTTGAAATTATGTTATCCAGTCAAGATTTTAAGCCAGAAGTTTCACTGATTTGTCGAAGAGGTTTCCTTTTTCAAAGTTCAAAACATAAAAGAAGTCCCTCCTCGTGACAAAACTGGACTAGAGAGTAGTGAATACCAGGACATTTCATGGGATTAAAAGAAAAATTAGGATACTTTAAAGCAACCAAATTCAAAGTATTCTGTAAGTTACAGGATACTTGCAAGCAATGCACAAAGCTGTGCTGATAATCTTTGCTTAACATGTGTGACTTTTTTAATCTTGGACCATCTAATGCAGGATCCAGTGGTCAGACCACTTCATGAGTTAGACACAGGTGCTTTGCTAGATATTCTACCAGATATTCCATTATGGGTAAAATGCCCTGATTATGAAAGAGTAAGTGCAGTATATTAGTCCTGGTCTATTTGAACATTCGCAACAGCTATTGTTACTGATACTGTTTTTCTTGTGTATTTACTATTTATTGTTTCACAGTTAAATATTATCTCAAATGTGTTCTATATTGATTATTGCTATGTGATTTTCACAGGTTGACTGGTTGAACAAGTTTCTCTCGGATATGTGGCCCTACCTTGATAAGGTGATTTGATAACTAAGATTGCCTTCATCTTGTTGAAGTATTTTCAAAATTTTGAGTTCATTGCTACATGCAGGCAGTTTGTGCAATGATAAGAAGGACAACACAATCTATGTTTGCAGAGTATATTGGGAAATATAAGATACAAGCCATCGAGTTTGAGCATTTAACTCTTGGAACTCTTCCTCCTACAATTCACGGTAATTAAGTTTTTCACGGTTCTTCTGATATTTGTAACTGGAAAAAAAAAATTTGAATATCGAAAGGCAGTAGAATTGCTCTTATTTTAAAGGATCGTTTAAACAGTGCAGGAACACTCAGAATTTTTTCTCTGTTTCATTGTTTAAGTGTGTGTGAAAACGTTTGATCACGTTCATCAGCTGGAGTGACTGTGTTTTGAGGATTTTCAATTCTAAAATTTGAAGAGTCTTGGTGTAAAATTCAGCTAAGCGATGCAATGACAATTCTGTTCAATTGCGGAAATTATCTATGAACTTGAGCAAAATCTTATAACCATGTACAGAAGGCATTGATCCTTCATGATCCCTCATTTTTCTTACTGTTCATGTGAACTGTAATTTTTCAGGTCTCAAAGTCTACGAAACTAATGAGAAGGATTTAGTAATGGAACCAGCAATAAGGTGGGCTGGCAATCCCAACATTGTTTTGGTGCTTAAATTAATGTCCTTGCAGGTTACAGTTCAGGTAAAAAGAGCCAAGAGGCACAATCTTTCTTCAGAAAACTAGTGTTGTTAGCTGACTTAATTCTTTTAAAGAAGATGCATGGCTCCCATTGCACTGACAATGCTTCTTTGCAGTTAGTTGATCTGCAGATATTTGCAGCGCCTCGGGTAGCTTTGAAACCTCTTGTGCCTACCTTTCCATGTTTTGCAAATATTTTGGTGTCCTTGATGGAGAGGGTAAGAAGTCTGGTACAGTGAGGTTTTATCTTAGCTAAAGCCAGATGAATAATTATCTTTGTATGATCTTTTTCTACTGATTTATCTCCAGCCACATGTTGATTTTGGACTGAAAATCCTGGGAGGAGATGTTATGTCCATACCTGGCCTTTATCGATTTGTTCAGGTGCTGCACTGGTAATACTTAAACGTGTGGAGTGAAGCAATAATTTAATTGTCTAAAATTGGATCAGTGTTAAAATTTCTTGCATTAAATCAAACTGTTAGATGGGTTTGAATCAACTGATAGTTCCAAGTGCTTGCAGGAGATGATAAAAAAACAGGTAGCAAGCCTCTACTTATGGCCCCAAACTCTCGACATACCTATCCTTGATTCTTCAACGTAAGTTTATATTAGATGTTGAACTTGATATGATTCATTGAGTTTTCCGTTTTCTTTCAATGAATTTAAGTTCGATACATTTATCATTTTCACTAGTGCTATCATCCAATACTTCATATTGTTGGCTCACTCTGCATCCGAAGTTCGATTACATTCATCTTTGAAAATATTATAATTAGCTGTCAGACTAAGTTCGATTTAGAAACTTTTCGTTGAGTTTTTACACAATTTTTTTTTTAATGACAATCTTATTATCTGATTCTAATTTTTCTTTAGAGTAATTATTAAGAAGCCTGTGGGGATACTTCATGTGAAAGTTGTGCGGGCAAAAAAACTCCTGAAGGCTGATCTCCTCGGAACATCTGATCCATATGTGAAACTTAACCTTACTGGAGAGAAGCTTCCAGCAAAGAAAACGACAATCAAGAAGAAGAATCTGAATCCTGAATGGAATGAGAACTTCAAGCTTGTTGTCAAGGATCCTGAATCCCAAGCTCTTCAACTACAAGTGTTTGACTGGGACAAGGTTTTTCCTTAGAAATATAAGCATTGATTCTTTATGGTTTTTAATTTTCTTAGCATCTAAAATCCTTCGAAGAACTGATAGAAAATTGTTTTCTGGTTCTCTGAGAACAGCATTTGAAAGAAATTTTGTTCGGTTGAGTTTAAATTTGCATTTCGCTTTGCAAAAGGAATTCAAACTTCTTGCTAATTTATTTTGCAGGTTGGTGGGCATGACAGATTAGGGATGCAATTAGTTCCCCTGAAAGTGCTTACTCCCCGTGAAACGAAGGACTTCACTCTTGATTTGCTCAAGCACACAAATATTTCCGACTCTCGGGACAAGAAACAGCGAGGACAGATTGTGGTGGAGTTGACCTATGTGCCTTTTAGAGAAGATAGTATCAAGTTTAGCGGACCTTTGGATGGAAATGGTGAGATGGGAAGTGTAAGTGGCAGGTCTACTCCAGAAGAAGCACCATTGAGTGGAGCAGGTTTACTCTCAGTTATGGTTCAAGGAGCTGAGGATGTAGAAGGGAAGCGTCACCATAATCCCTATGCTTTAGTCCTTTTCAGAGGAGAAAGGAAGAGAACTAAGGTGAAGGCTCTTCATTATAGTAAAATATCAAGTCCTCTCCTGAAATTTATTGCAGACATAGTCCAGTCTTACATTTTTATTTACATCTGCAACTTGGTGTCCCTGCAGACGATAAAAAAGACTCGTGATCCTCGTTGGAACGAAGAGTTCCAATTCACGCTGGATCAACCTCCCTTGCACGAGTTGATTCGTATTGAGGTCATGAGCAAGCGAAAAAGCTTTAGTTTCCGATCAAAGGTACAAGAGTCATTAATTTTTCCAACAGCGTTGTTGCTGCTGCTGCTGCTGCTGTTTTTTCTTGTATTATTGATGCTATTTTTTAACATGAAGGAATCGTTGGGGCATGTGGAAATCAATCTTGATGATGTTGTGTACAACGGACGCATCAACCAGAAATACCATCTAATTGATTCGAGGAATGGAGTGATACATGTTGAGATTAGATGGAGTACAGTTTGAGAAGTTGAAGATTGTAAAGTGCACGTAATATTATTTTTATTTTTTATTTGTTTCGAGAATACACAATTGTGATGCAAAATTAATTTACTGGGGGGCAAAGAAAATAAAGAACTAAATGGAGTTCGATTTTATTAATGAGTATTGGAATAAAAAAAAAAATTGGAAGGAAAGAATTTAACTAGTGTATTTTTATTAAGATTTAAATTCAATTCTCAAATGAATTCTAAATTAGAGGTTCTCCCAATTAATTAATTTTATGAATTTAAATTTTGAGACTAACATTTAAAAAGGAAACTATTTTCTTAAATACATGAAATTATGTGAGGGGAAGTGTTTTATCGTGGTTGTTTGGTATTGTGGCTGCGGGTGAGGTTCACTCGCAGCCATAGTTTTTCTTGTTTGGTTAAGTAAAAATCACAATTTTTTTTGGTAGAACCCACCATTTATTAAGGTTGTGCTGCAAGTTTACTAGAAACTGTATTTTGCTGCTTGCACGCGGAGAAATCACTGAACAGTGTAGTCATGCTCCACTGTTCACGTGCCGGCCAGACCGAGTCCAGTTCAAAGCTAAAAATGTATTGAATCGGGTTCGACCTAGTAAAATAAAATAAAATAAAATTTATTATTTTATTATTTTTAATTGTGTTTTATTCGAAAAACTAGTGTTAAACATCATTCAATGATACTACATAAATTAGATGGAGATCGCTTGATGACGTAGCATTTGTAGAATTTGATAACAATTCCAATTTTGTTCTTGATGATATTTTACTTGATGTTGTTGCGTGCTTAAAAAACTATGGAAAATATAGTTCTTGTTGGATAAATTTTATACGTGATGAAATTGCAGTGTACACTTAATCTTCCAATTAATTAATTTTAAGAATCATCCAATTAGTTAATTTTATGAATTTAAATTTGGAGACTAACATTTAAAAAGGAAACTATTTTCTTAAATACATGAAATGATGTGAGGGGAAGCGTCTTTGATGTAATTAAAAGGAAAACTCGGTCCTTGTTAACACGTGAACCAATGCAAGTATGTCCATGGACCATGACCATTAAAGAATTTGGAAATTTTCCAGAAAGCATAATTAAATTGGAATTCTCATTTCTAAATTTAATTGCTAATGTAGTAAAGAAGATGGGTAGTGGTTATTGCCACAGCAAAAGGGTTGTAAATACCTCTTAATGCTTGGGCTGAGGTGGGTCAATAGATATAGACATTCGGCTTGCGAAGGCCCGTGCTGATGGCCCAGTTTTATTTTTTTATTGCTTTAGTTCACGCACTCAGGTTTTGCCTTCTAGTTTCAGTTTCGAACGATTTAACTCTGCCATGAACAATTTAAAAATGATAAGAAGAAGAAGAAGAAGAAGAAGAAGAAGAAGAAGAAGAAACAGGTTATTTTTACCAAATTGATCAGCTGTTGAAAATTAAGGCACTGGACTCAATTAGAAACAAATAAAATGTCAAAGGATTTATTTTCAACAACTTAGCCGAGGAGCAAGCAAGTGATTAGATGTTTTTTAAAATGTTTTTTTTATATATATATAAAATATTAAATTAAAAATATTTTCAAAAATCATATTATCAAACAAATGTATTTATAACGAAAGACTACTCGAGGAAACCACAATTCACAGGTTATTAAAATGCTAATGCATGGGCCAAACCAGAAAGTATGTAGTCATCCCTCTGTTTTTTTTTCACTTTCCCTCCCCACCTTCTTTTTTCCTAGCTCGTAAAAATTGGCTAGTGACAAAGTCGTTGAAGCGTTTACTCATCCTTCATGACACTTAAACCGAATTTCTATGTTGATAGAATTAGGTAAGAGGCCAAACTTGCATGATTAGATGAAGACGATCTTGGACAACTTTTTTTTATTTTTTTGGGGTAGAATTAGATGAATTTGAAAATTCAATTCCACCGAGTAGTGGAGGATGAGCACTTGAAAAGGTCAATAAATTGATATCATTAATTACATCACAAAATAATTTCTCACGACGACCCATGATCTTTTAGCTAGTTGTGTGATAATTAACATCTCTTCACCTAGCTAGCTATATGTCTACCAATGATCTCTTTGTGGAAGCATCCCTTTGGAAGATCCATGCAAGACTTAAGGAGCCCGCCCTGATTGAAGGAATCATTATTAATTTGGGGTAAACTTAATTTTTACCTGCAAATTAAAATCATGATATGAAGAAGCACAGACGTATAGAGAGAGAGAGAGAGAGAGAGAGAGATGCACGCTAGCTGGTGTCAAATGATAGTGAAGGGCTGGATTCACAAGGGGAGCCCTAGCTAGATCGGCATGATCTTTACCAGATGGACCCCATTGCATGCATGGATTAGGTTTGACTTGCTGCTGATAAATAGTAGAAAGATTTCATGTGACATCATGATTAAGGAAAACCACCACACTGGCTACATGCTTTCCTGTGCTAATTGGATTTACATGCATGCATGGCTGTCGTCCTATATTTGTATTGCTTGAAGTAGTGATTCCACTGTGAGAAAAATTGACTCCTAATAATGGTCTTACTTTCTTTTGTTAATAATTATATTTCTTCTAATGTTCTTACACGTATTCACTAGCAAGCTCAAGGGTAATTATCTGTGTGTGTGTGTGTGTTCTCGTAATTAAGCACCAATGAAGCTTTGATATAATCGAAAAATGTTTCGCAGGTACGTGCCATGCCCGAGAAGAGAATACCAACGCATGCAGGGTGAGCAAACCTAGCTAGCTAGCTTCGTCTTGTGATATTGTTTTTAGGGTACCAAAACACTTGAAGGTATCTTATTAATAAATTATATATGGGATATATAGCTAGAGAAAAGATATAATTAATTAAGTGGTCATGGGTTACTGTGATTAATGAACTATACTAAGTGCAAGACATCCCATTGCTCGTAAATCCCCTCCTGAGTGGGGGGCACCATAAGAGGGAGAGGCTCCCTTTGTATCATAAGAAAAATAAAGGTTCCAGCTTGCTCGTTGACTTGCCCCAGAAAGTCTGGCAAATTTAGAGGGAGTAAAGGGAATCCTATCCCTGCACCCGCAGAGGTTTTTATGAGGATTCTTTGTTAATGGATCTCCACTCATTGCATTGAAAACTCTTCATTACCCTCTCTTTTCCCTCCTCTCTTAAAACAAGTTGTGTGTGTCGTGTGTGTGTGAGTGTGGCATGGTGCTCTTAAAAGCAAGGGTGAAATGAAAAAGGAGTGTTCTTGCGTTGATGTTTTTTGTGGGGGATAGCTAGGAATAGCTAGCTTTTGGCATTCTAAAAAGAGAGGACATTTTTCTTTTAAAAGGTTGTCTTTTAAGAGTGGTAAAGTAAGTGGGAATAGGAAACTCCACTCGAAACACTCTTGAGTTAGCAGCACTCAAATCTCAAGTTCGGTACTAGCTAGCTAGCTAGTCTCCTCTCTCCTGCGTGGTGCTTTTGGCCATGTCGATCGATGCAAGCTTGGATAGTGCACTCCCGACTACTCCATGTCTCTTTTTTGTGCTCCGTTACCAAATTATCTTTGAAATTGAGAGACTACCATCCATCTCTCAATTCGCAATTGGCAGGAGATAGTGATGGAAGATTACCATATTTTCCAAGGAGAGAATAAAGTTGCACGTGCTATTCCAAAAACAATGGGAGCACCGTTGGACTCAACTCAAATTGACTTCTATTGGTGTCCTTGGAATGATTTATAACGGTCCATTCAGGCAGCATATATATATATATATATATATATATAGTGACTTCTTCAATGTATGTGAACGCTTACAACTGTCCATTTAGTTAATACTATGATATATATACGCTAAAAAATAATACAAAATATATTTCATAACTCTAATAAACTTTTAGATTTATATGATTTTTTTAATATAATATTAGTGTTTTAATATAACCATGTATGTATGTTACTGTTATTAGTCTCCAACAACAGTGTTAGCGTGTGTATATATATATATATATATATATATATATATATATCAATTAATCTCTCAAGCTTGATATAAATTAGCCACAAAAAAAAATACACACGTTATTGATTAGTGGAGTCGATATGACCATGCATATTGCTATTATTAAGACCTTAACCAAGAACTGTTTGTTTTGCCTTTAAAAAATTATTTTTGAAAAAAAAAATTCATATTGTTTTAAGATATTAATATCGAAAATAATTTTTTAAAAATAAAAAATATTATTTTAATATATATATTTTAAAAAAACACCTTAAAAAATAAATATTATTATATTTTCGAACACCCTCGATCGACATCTCCAAAAACATCATTATGCATGCCATGCGGATATTTAATTAATCAAACATACACAAACCGTTGAATCCCAGTTAAGCCAAGGATTTTGGATTGGTTCGATAATCCAAAGCCATTTGTATATAAAATTGAAAACACATGGCTGCATGTTGAAAGTTCCTAAGAGATAAGATTTTGACCACTGAATCCCAGATTTGAGACTGTTTGGTTCATCCACCGGCCCAAGGTGTTTTTTTTTTTTTTTTAACATGTAAAACACACGTCCCAAGTGTCTATAATCAACAATTACCAATAAATTAAGGATTATTTCAATATCAAAGATAATAATATTAATTAGCGAGTTGAACCCATCATCATCATCTAGAAAGGTCAAACATTTGCTAGCAGAGCACCAATATATATATATATATATATATATTCGTTCGTTGTCCATAATAAGTTAATAACCGCCACTTTTTATTTCAGGCAACGGTCATGTTAGTATCTTTTAATTAATTATCCGGAACTAGGAGCTGCTTGGGATTTCTAGATTGTAAGACTTTTCATGGCATTTAACTGGTCCATGCGAAGGAGATTTCAAATGGATCATTAGGGTTTAAATTGCAGGCCGCATATATATTATTTCTTAATTCAAACACGAGCTAGCTACTTATCAAATTCAAATTAGTCGGGCAAATCCAACTCAGAGCACCGACTTTGATTTCTTAGTTATTGTTGTTCTTTGGTCAAAATTATCTTGTTGAATAATAGTTGTAATCTCGTACAAGAAAGGCATGCGTAGTGTGAGAGCAATTCCATTCAAATGTTTTTTTTTATATATATATCTCGATAGCCTTCAGAAACAGGACTCAAATATTATTCGGTAAAAATTTATTTTTTTATATTTTTAAATTGTTTCAATATAGAATGGGTTTTTTTTAAAATATTTTAATATATTATAAAATAAAAAAACTTTAAAAAACAACAATATCAACAGTAACAGTGCCAAAAGCTAGTAGATAGGATAGGAGATATACTTGAGAAAAAATATAAAAGAAATTCAAGGGTAAAATATGGCTAGCAATGTCAACCGTGATGGCATGGGAACCGCAAAACGACTAAACTGTGATGATGTACGTGCACGTGTGGTGTACTCATGATGTCATGTGGGAAAAATAAAAAACCAAACAAAGACTAGCATCATTAGAAAAATCCCCACCATTTTGACTCATGCCCACCAATGATTCATCATCATGGTGGCTTTGGCCAAAGGCAGGCGAGGCCATCCACAGAAATGTACTGGTGGGGGAGGTGCTCTTCTTTCTCCATTCTCTAGTGGAGGAGGTTCTCTAGAAAGAGGATGACGGCAATCATCCACCGCCGGGGGGATTTTGAATTTTTTTTCTCTATATATTATTACCACTTCACTTGACTTTAAGAGTTGTTCTGGTGAGAGACAGAGAGATTTGACAACCGAGCACTAACATTAAAATCATACTCCCATAGTAACTAACACCCGTTTAGTCAAGTTTCAAGAAGGATCTCTCAGGGGTGTTCGGCTTAAAGCACGTACTCTTCCTTTTATATTCCCGGAGGAGAAAGGTCCACCGTTAACATCCGCTCTTCAAACCGAAATAAGATCCTAGCTCGTGGCTGTCAGCTCAACTAACTTCTGACCTAGTCTACGATCTAGATCACCGTATAAACTCGTGGGTCTCAGTACCGCTTCAATCCTAAAATGATGTGAAAACTCTCCTTGAAAAGTTTGTGTGGAAAAACTGTATCACGCATCAACTCACCTTATCAGTCGGGTCATTATCTAGAGCAATTAAAAAAAAAAACCCAGTTTATTCGAGTTGAGTTTAATAACTACAACTCTTCCCAGGTCGGAAGGATGATCCTTTAAAATAACAACAAAACGTTAGCGTTGAGAATTATTAATGTAGTTAATGATCAATTCATTTTGTGGCTCAACTATACAAAGAATTAATATCGGTGCAAGAAAAAAAGAGCTCATTACAGGGTGTCTTTACCATTTTATTTTATTTTATATAAAAAAAGCCTATAGATCTAGCAATGTTGGATCTCGAGATTTCTGTGGTTTAAGAACTCGTATACCAACCGAAATGTCTCCAAATAGTGGTGATGTGCTTGATGTTACAGACCGAGTGGAACCCAGCAAAATGCCACATTTCTTTTTTCATCGTTTTTCTCAATTCCTCGTGTATAATAAATAACCAACAAAAAATGTTTAAAAACTTTAAAAAAAAAAAAAAAAAGATCTCTGGAAACATCAAGATTGATATCGAGTAATTTTAAAATATAAAAAGCCACCATGAAACATGCTGAACCATGAAGGTGAAAAGATAGTTTAAACTATGCTAATTTGTTTAGGCGAAGCTTGCAAGAGATTCTTGATGCCCGGTTAACAATTTGTTTGAGTATGTTTTAAAAAAAATATTTAGCTTGAAAATTAATTATTTTGTTAGTGTTTTTTTTATGGGCAAATGTTAAAAAAATAATATTATTATTTTAATATATATTTTAAATAAAAAATATTATGCCTAGCAATACCACACATACACTCGAAGAGAGCTTACCTCCCAAGATGGGAAAAGTGGTTATCTTTTTTTATTTTTCTTATTTTAACATAGACATGGGGGAATAGTCCAAAAAAAAAAAGTCCTCGAAAAAAGATTTGTCGGGAAGTAATTGACTAATTGCAAGTTTCCCGAGGGTTAAATACATAGTCAAATGCATGGGCATCCCAACCTGAAAGATGGACTAACAAGCATACAAACCTTTATATAAATATATATATATATATATATATAAAATAAAACACTGTAATCTATATACATATTTTTTTCTCTAAACAAAAATATATACATTAAATGTTCAGATTTGTTTGGAAGTATAATTGTAATTATTTTTTAAAATAT
>Ga0307507_10008461_pt1 | contig 14216 bp, 15 predicted proteins | sample 7_EM_MG_FD_207223 | JGI IMG/M metagenome (GOLD analysis project Ga0307507, IMG submission 207223) | Populus trichocarpa ectomycorrhiza microbial communities from riparian zone in the Pacific Northwest, United States - 7_EM | ecosystem: Host-associated > Plants > Roots > Unclassified | place... | reverse complement strand
TCGCCAGGCCGAGGGCGGCAGCCTGTTCTTCAGCGACATCGACATGTTGGCGCCCGCTCTCCAAAACCAGTTGCCCCAGCACATGCATTCGCGGCTCGGGCAATGGCTCGATGTCTCGAGCGCAGCCAAGGTCAGGGTCATCGCGTCCGCCTCCGGTGATCTGCGGAGGCTGGTGGCCGAGCGCGCGTTCTCGCGGGCCTTGCTAGCCGAGCTGGATTTCCTGCCGGTGAGCGTACCGCCCCTACGCGAGCGGGACGCCGACATCGAACCCCTCGTCGTCGCCGCGCTGGAAGCACATGGCTATCGCGCCGCGGACAAGATCAGCACCGAGATGCTGGACCTGTGCCGCGCCTATTCGTGGCCGGAAAATGCCTTCGAGGTGGAGCGTTTGGTGGCGCGACTGGCGGTCATGACCGGGCGCGAGCCGATCCGCGCCGAAGACATCCGCCGGCACTTTCCTGCGCTCCGTCCGCAGCCACAGAACCATCGAGTCGCGGCGCTGCGCGCCGTGTCCGCGCCGGCGCCCGCCGTCGATCCGGTCGGCACGGAAGCAGAGCACGCGGAGGAGGCCGGTAGTGGGGCCGGACTCGACATCTGGGTTCGCCGTGTCCTCGACAAGGATGCCAAGGCCCTGGCGAAGCTGCACCCCAATCTGCGCAAGGCGCTGCTCTACCTTGTCGACCACTACGCCGAGCCGATCCGGCTCGGCGTGTTGGCGCGACAGGCGCATGTCAGCCAATCTCATCTCAGCTTTCTGTTTCGCCACAGCCTGCACACCTCGTGCAAGGCGATGCTGGCGAGGATCCGCGTGGAGAAGGCCAAGTTGCTGCTGGCGCAGAACGCGCGTCAGCCGATCACGGATGTGGCCTTGCAGGTGGGGTTTGCCGATCTCAGCCATTTCGAGAAATATTTCCGTCGCCAGGTCGGCCGTACCCCGCGGGAGTACCGGCGCGAGGCGGCGGAGTGAGCCGAACGAGCGTGAAATCGCGCTACCGGATAGTCGGGAAGAGATCGCGGTCGCCAGCACGCGGAGTTTGAAAGTCAGCCAGCATCGCCAGCCGGAGCAAGAACGAGGCTTTCGCGGCGAACGCCGATTGCCCGGTACAACAGTGCCACATCTCAGGATTGTTGTTGTCAATCTGGACTATCAGGGAGATAATGTGAATTGACGCAGCAGCGGTCGTGAGAAGCGGTCGTGAGAGACGTTCGGAGGTTGCTGGCAATGACTTCACCGACGAGCTTTTCCCGTGCAGGTGAAAGCAAAGAGGCCGACGCGCCTGAGCGGCCGTCCTGGGCGGAAACCGCTGAGCCAACGGTCTCTCCGTCCGAGAGGATATTCCGACGTTCACCGCACCTGGATGCGAATTTCTCCTTCAATGCCCCGCGGCCGGCAGCGTCGACACCGTTGCGGCGATCTCCGTCCAGTGGTGCAACGGTGCGAACCGACCCGTTCTTCGCGCCTTCGGACGGGGCGCCATCAAACTCCTTGAATGATGGCAGCGAAGAGGCCGTCACGTTTCAGCGGCCGTTCTGGGCGGAAACTGCGGAGCCATTGGTCTCTCCGTCCGAGTCGATATTCCGACGTTCACCGCACCCGGCTGCAGATTTCTCCGTCGACGCGCTGCGGCCGGCAGCGTCGACCCCGTTACGGCGATTTCCGTTCAGCGATGCAACGGGGCGCACCGGCAGCTTCTTCGCGCCTTCGGACGGCGCCCAAGCCAAATCGTTGAAAGATCGAACCGAAGGGGCCGTGACGCTCCAGCGGCCGTTCCGGGCTGAAGCTGCGGGGCCATTCGCGACTCCGTCCGACCCACTGTTCGAACGTCAGCCGAGCGCTGCGGCAAGCTTCTCCTTTGACGCGCCGCGGCCGGTTCCGACGCCACCGTCGCGTCGCTCGCTGGTCGAAGCCGAGCCGGCCAACCCGTTTTCGGCGCCGTCATTTGGTCCGCGATCGATTCCGTTCAGCGGCCGAAACGAACTTGCGCCGCAGCTGTTTCCGGTCGCAACGACCCCGCGATTCTCGTCTGCCGGTGCGACTCCGGAAGCCAGCTCGGTTTTTGCGCCCTCGGCGGGTGCGCCATCAGGGGTGACCAAGCCCGCGTTTCGGTCATCCAAGGGCAGAGAACTTTTCGACGATCCGTTCGCTGGCCGGACTTCGACCGGGTTCGGACTCTCGGCCAAGACTACGCCGAAGCTGTACCGAATTGTGCGACGGCGGCGGAAAGCCGGCGTCAGGAGGAAGACCGCGCGACGCATCCTGTTCGTTCAGGCGGCGCGCTCCCGCCAAGGTCTTGCGCAGCGGTGATTTGGAAAGGGTGACTGTCGGCACGACGAAACAGCGGAGATCCATCAGATTGATTTCTCGCAACCTATTTTTGGACTTCCCATTCGCCCTCAGTCGTCGAAACAGCCAAGAAAAAAGTAAAGGGCGTATTCTGCAGGATGATCCCGAATATCCTGTTCATATCGTCGGGTTTCCAACTCAACATCATTTTTGCCGTGGTCTCGTTGATTGTAAGAGCGAGAATGAGGGCCGTGTTCCCGGTATATATGTTGTTTCGACCGTCTTGTGGCGGGTCTCCATCCAGTTTTTTCTTGTCCTTTTCAACTTCGTTCAAGAACTGGATGTACGCTTCCTGATTGATCGTCTGAGTTTTTATCTCGACGAGAATTTGATCGCCGGATGGTTCCTTGGGGTTGAGCAGGAGATCGACCCGCCAATCCCCGTGCTTGTAGACACCCTGTTCACGGGCCGCTGCGTCCTTGACGTGTTTGTTCAAGTAGCCGGCTATTTCGGCCTGAAACCATGCCTCGTAACCGCCATCGAGGCCATAGACCATTTCAAGTCCTTTCCAGCCGCGTTCGTCTGCCCACAATTTCAATCCTTCGACAAATTTACTCACTGTGATCATATCGGCATCCTCACGACTTCCAGCCGGCCGGCTGAATCCTGACGGTAGGCTCTCGAATTGGAGCAGAGGGTCGGCCTGGGTGCATCCCTCGAGCTTGATGGTGAGCTCTTGGCGATCCCGCTCACGCGCCGGCGACATCCTTCGATAGCGGCTCGCTCGCTGCCATTGCAGCGCTGACGGCCTGCTCGGCGGCCTCGACGCTTTGCTGCGCGGCCTGCTGCGCCGCCGCCAACGTATTTTCGTCGATTGTGAAGTCCTCCTCGAGTGCAACCTCGACGAAAGCCGTGGCCTTGCCGGTGGCCTCGGTCGCAGCCGCCACGGCCTGCTCGGCCAGATCGACTGATGGCAAGGAGGCCGCGGGCGGCGGGAGAGGCGCGGGCTGCGGAGCCTGCGCCAGCGCCGCCGCGCGCGCGGCGATCCTTTGGTTGACAGCGATGGCCGCCTGGCCGACGGCGGCATTGAACGCGGCTTGCGCCGCGGCGATCGCCTGGGCGGCTTCCGTCAGTCGTTGCTGAATGAGGGTCCCGGTGTTCGCCGTGGCCTCGGCGATGCTGGCCGCGAGATCGGACGTCTCGGTCGTGCTCGGATCGGCGGGACTGACTTGTTCGCTCTGCATCTCGGCAAGCGGTGCCGGCGCCCAGGGTTGATCGAGCATGATATCGGGGGCGTTGAGGTCGGGCGGGTCGGGGTGGTGATGCTTGTTGCTCATGTCGTCGCCTTGCTCGGGGTTCGATGTCAGGTGTTTTCGGCGGGCGGCGGAATGCGCCGGAACTGCCGCAGCGTGATGCCACCCCCGGGACCCAGCAGGAGCTCGGCGTAGAGATTGCCCGATTGCGCCGGCAGGATGCAGGAGCGGCCATCCTGGCTGATGCGGCCGGTCTTCGGGTTGTTCGCCGACAGAAAGGATTGCGCATTGGCGAGGTACAGGTTGATCACCTGCTGCGCCGCCGCGCCGGTTTCATTGGTGAAGGTGGTGCTCTCGATGATCCGGCAGACGCCTTCCGACAATCTGGAAAAGCCGAGCCGCCGTCCCTGCCGCAGCCAGTTGCTGATCGCCGCCGCAACTTCGGACGGCGGCACGAGGCCGCCGACCTGGGGACAGTCGAGCGCGGCAAACATGAGCGGCAGCAGCGTCTGCACCGCGGAATTGGCCCGCGTCAAGCGTTGCTCCGAGGCGTTTGCTGCGCTCTTCTGCTTCGCAGTCAGCGCCATGTAGATGCGGTAGTAGTCGCTGAATTCCTCGGGCGAACGCGCCTGCTCGAGCGCGAAGTTGGCGGCATCGTGCTGGATGTCGGGGGCGCCATCCTGCGGCTGTGGCAGCGTGACCAGTTCCGACAGCGCGATCATCTCGTTGATGCCGAGGCACTGGAACAGCGGCGCTGTGGCGACGCCGAGGCTGGATAGAAAAGCCGGCACGGCGGCGAAATCGGTCTGCCGCAACAGGCCATGGGCCGAGAGGATCGCGTGCACGTGGGTGATCGTGGCCGGATCCTGCGCGCCGGCTTCGACCTTGGCGACAACGCGCAGGTCGCCGAGGCTGAACGTCAAGAGCTTGACCGGGCTGACCAGCAGCCGCAGGGTCGGCAGCAGGACCACGGTCGAGCCATGCAGGCCCTGCTGAATCTCGGCCATCAGCTTCGTCTCGTCGGCGAAGTTGTAACTCGCAGTTGGCGCGCTGACCGCCCAGTCCAGCCACTGCACGCCGCCATCGATGAAGGCGAGGACCAGCGCCGCAAGCTCGGAGACGCCGCCGCGGCCTTGGATCAGCCTGTTTGCGACCATCACCGTCATGGCACATCATCCCGAGGGGAAGTTCTTGAGGATCGTCGACGCGGAGAGGCCGATCTGCGTGAAATCGTCGGTCGCGGATTTCATCATGCTTTGCGCCGTGTTCAGAGCGTCCGCGTATTTCGGCTCGCCCGTCGCCAGCAATTGCGCCATGGCCACGCCGGCGGCAGTGGTGGCAATGGTGGAAACGTTACGCAAGGCATCGGCGGCATCCTGAATCGCGATGGCTGCGGATTGGGCCACCGACTGATAGGCCTTGCCGGCGCCGCTGGTAAGGACCACCTGCGGCGCCATGTTCGCCATCTGCACCTGATTGATCACGTCGATGATCTGAGGGTCCACGGTGTTTGGCATCGGTCATTCCTAGATCTGCGAGCAGATGACGATCGGGTTACGATCGCGGTCTCGCCTTCGCGCTGGTTTCCCCGAGCTGGATGTCCTTAGTCGACGGCGGCGTGCCGCCGGCTTCGGTGATCAGCTTGGAGAGATCGGCTTGCGCCGCTTGCGCCAGGCTTGAGGCGCCGGTGGCCTGCGTCTTCAGAGCATCGATAGCCGTTTGGGCCTGCGAAAAGGCGGCGGCGATGGCTTGATCGGAGTCGGGCTGCGGTGGCGGTGGCGGTGGCGCGGGTGGCGTGCCGCCGGCCTCGGTGATCAGGTCATTGAGATCGGCTTGCGCCGTCTGCGCCACGCTCGAAGCGCTCGCGGCCTGTATTTTCAAGGTCTCGATGGCCGTCTCGGCCTGCGAGTAGGCAGCCATGATGGCGCCGGTCGGCGAGACGTCGGGCGGCGGGCCCGGCAACGGATGGACCGATGGGGGCGGCGGTGGCGGCGGCGGTGGCGGTGGCGCGGGATATGGCACCGAAAGCATCTTGGCGCAGGCGGCGGTCACGGCGGCAGAACCGATGACGCTGGCACCCTGCTGCCGGCTGACGGCATTGTGCATGGCCATGCCCAGCGTTTCCGCCATCACCGCGTCGAGCAACCCGAATGCCTGCGACGGAGCCTGGCCCGACAGCAGCGTGACGACGCCCGTCGTGGAGTCGAGGACCTGACTATTGACCGAGCCTACGTCGTTACTCATGAGGGACTCCCTGCTGCACCCGCAGCACCCGCGGCGATGATCAACGAGAGGACCTGAGCCACGGCGGCGCCGGCCAGGACCTGGTTGCGTTGCTGGTTGGCAACCGCATTCCCCATGGCGAGGCCCAAGCTGTCGGCCATCGCCACGTAACACATGCCCATAGCGATCGAGGGGGCGAGCCCCACGTCAAGGGCGTTCGTATTGACCACCGTCGTCAACGCCCGGGACGAAGCTGCCACGACGGACCACTCCTCTTGGTCGCCGCTTCGACGAAACTATGCAGCTGTCGTGTGAGCTACCCGCGGCCCACTACACCAGACCGAGGATCTCCTGGCTGGCCTTGCCGGTCGACGCGGTTTCGACGGTGAGCAGCGTCGAGACGCCCTGGGTCGTCGATGCCTGCATGGTCACGTAGGATTGCTGCTGATTGTTCGTGGCATTGTGGGCTGCGTTCGACAGCGCCTGGCTGGTGGCGACAAACAGATTGCCCATGGCCACCGCTGGCGCGTCGCCGAGGACCTTGGTATTCACCTGGGTGATGGAATCGGTGATCTGACTGTTGATTGCGGTCGGAAATGCCATAGTGAGTCTCCTTTGCTTTCTCGTGGTTCAGTGTTGGGCCGGTCCGTTTGGTCGGCCGCCGCGGATCGGGGAGGAGAGAGATTATCCCGATTTCAGGATCGCTGAGGTGGCGGCACCTGTCGACGCCGTGTCGAGCGAATACAACAGGGCGACGCCCGCCGTCGTTGCCGCCTGTGCGGTGACGTACATCTGCTGCTGCGCCAGGGTGGCGTTGTGAGCCGCATTGGCCAGCGCCTGCGCCGTCGCCTGGTACAGGTTTCCCATCGCGATCGCCGGTGCCGTACCAAGCACCTGGACGTTGCTCTGGGTCACGGAGTCCGTGATCTGACTGTTGACTGCCGTGGGAAATGCCATCTGACCAACTCCCTTGAGTTGCTATGGAGGAGAGCTCCGCGGCGCATGGGTCGGGGAGAAAGCCCGACGCAGCCCGCACGGATCATCAGCTCGACAGGATATCCTTCGTCGCTATGCCCGTGGCGGCGGTGTCGAGCGAGTACAGGGTGGCCACGCCCATGGTCGTCGCGGCCTGCGCGGTCACATAGCTCTGCTGCTGCGAGTTGGTGGCGTTGTGCGCGGCATTGGCCAGCGCCTGGGCCGTGGCCTGAAACAGATTGCCCAGTGCGATCGCCGGTGCATCGCCCAGGACCTTGGTGTTGGCTTGTGTGACGGAATCGGTGATCTGGTTGTTGACTGAAGTTGGAAATGCCATCGAACTATCCTTTCGGGTTGCGGGTCAAATCGGAGCCCGTCAGCGTTAGCTGTTGAGTCCCTTGACTGCATTGCCACTATTCAGGATGTCGGCGGTGGCAACGCCGGTGGCCGCGGTGTCGAGCGAGTACAGGGTGGCGACGCCCATGGTGGTGGCAGCTTGCGAGGTCACATAACTCTGCTGCTGGGCGTTGGTGGCGTTATGCGCGGCGTTGGCAAGGGCCTGGGCCGTGGCCTGATACAAATTGCCCATCGCGATCGCGGGTGCGTCACCGAGCACCTTGGTGTTGGCCTGGGTAACGGAATCGGTAATTTGGTCGTTGACCGACGTCGGGAAAGCCATTTTTCCTTCTCCCATTTTAAGCCGACAACCGGCGGATGACGACATTCCGCGAGTTCGAGCCAGCCGGGCCGCGCCAAGCGGCGTCGTCGTAACTCTAGGGATCATGGGGGCCGCCACGATAGTCTGAATGGATGAAAGAGATGTCCAAATCCGCGCGAGAAATGCAGATCGCATCGTCCGTTTCTGCATGAATCGTGGATTTTTCCGCATCGGTTTTGCCGCACGAGGCGGACCGGCAGCGCGTATGGACCTGACCTCGCTCTCGAAATTGTCGGTGCGGAAAAATGGTTGGCAGTCTTGCGAGCCGCTTGTGACCCGGCGGCGCGTGAAATCGTTGGAGGTTGTCAAGTTAGTTTTAGACAACTAATGATGGAGCGACGAATTCGTGAGGCAACTTCATGCATTCCGGACAGAGAGCACGAAGCGCGAGGGTCCCATGACGAAAGTGAACGAATCGCAATTCCAGGAAGCCTGCTTTCAGTGGGCTAATGCCAACAGCAATCGAGTATTCAGCAAATTTGCGCAGGATTGGGGATGGGAGTCATGGGTCCAGGTCGAGCTGGCTTCATTCCTGAATGAAAAGCTGCCTGCGGACTTCCATCTCCAGCGTGAAGCAAATATTTTCAGGGGGCGAAAGCGCGTCGATCTTCTCTTGAACACGAATTACGCAGCACGTTTTCAGATCCCCGTCGAAATCAAGACTCAAACGAAATTGGGTGGATTGAACTTCATCATCGAGGTTCAGAAAGATATGCAGAAGTTATATGCAAGTCGTGCAAGAAACTACAAAGATAGTCATTGCGCCATGGTGGTCATGGTCGTCGATCAAGGGGCAGTTGCGGCGCTCAATCAAGTGACATGGGACGGGACGGGGCAGGTCTTTTTTGTTGTTCCGACGTCAGACAAGCAATTTGCCATAGGCTTCTCCTGGCTGACGGACGGACAGTGGGGAATTTGGATAGGGTAATGAATACTCGCAGGGCGCGCGCCTCTTGAAATCCTCGGCACTGCGTTGCTCCAGGATCGGCGCAGCGAAATGTGGCGGAGCCGAAGCGGTTGTCACTGTTGTGTCGCGAAGACGCCTGGATGCGAGATCGCCCGGTCAAGCCGGGCGACGTCGGGTGTGTGATTGGTGGCCGATGCCGCGACGAAGTCGATCCCTCACGCCGCCCTGGTGGTCTTCGCATCCTGGATCGCTCGCCAGACCCGCTCGGGGGTCAGCGGCATGTTGATCTCCTTGACGCCATGCTCCGACAGCGCATCGAGCACCGCGTTGACGATGGTCGAGAGGCTGCCGGCGCAGCCGGCTTCGCCGCAGCCCTTGGTGCCCAGCGGATTGGATTTGGCCGGCACCGGATGATCGCCGACCGCCATCGGCGGAATGTCGCCGGCGCGTGGCATCGCGTAGTCCATGAACGAGCCGGTGATCGGCTGGCCGCTGGAATCATAGCTGATGCACTCCATCAGCGCCTGGCCGATGCCCTGCGCCACGCCGCCGTGCAGCTGGCCGGCGACGATCATCGGATTGATCACGGTGCCGAAATCATTGACGCCGGTATAGCCGACCACCTGCACCACGCCGGTCTGCGGATCGATCTCGACTTCGGCGACATGGCAGCCGTTGGGGAAGGTCGAGGGGATTTCCTTGGTGGCGTGATCGACATCGAGCGAGGTCGGCACGCCCTCGGGCATCTTGCCCTCGCGCATCCGCCGCGACAGTTCCATGATGTCGATCGAGCGATCGGTACCGGCGATGGTGAAGCGGCCGCCAGCGAATTCGATGTCGCCTTCGGCGGCCTCCAAGAGATGCGAGGCCGCCTGCTTGCCCTTCGTGATCACGAGCTGGGCCGCCTCCACGATCGCGGTGCCGGTCGCGGTGATCGAGCGTGAACCGCCGGTGCCGTTGCCGAAGCGGACCAGATCGCTGTCGTTCTGTTCCAGCTTGATCTTGTCGAAGGGCACGCCGAGCTCGGCGGTCAATACCTGCGCGAACGGCGAGGCATGGCCCTGGCCATAGTCGAGCGTGCCGGTGGTCAAGGTCACCGCTCCGTCGGGATCGAAGGTGATCTTGCCGAGTTCGCCGCTCGGTGGCGCCGTCACTTCGAGATAGGAGCCGACCGCGATGCCGCGCAGCTTGCCCTGCTTGCGGCTCTCCTTCCTGCGCCTGGCGAAGTTCTCGTAATCGGAAATCTCGAGCGCCTTGGTGAACACGGCCTGGAAGTCGCCGCTGTCATAGGTGACGCCGGAGGCGGCCGCGAACGGCATCTGGGTCGGCTTGATGAAGTTGCGCTTGCGCAGGGTGAGGCGGTTGATGCCCATCTCGTCGGCGGCGCGATCGATCAGCCGTTCCATGTAGTAGTTGGCCTCGGGCCGTCCGGCGCCGCGATAGGCGCCCATCAGGGTGGTGTTGGTCAGGACGGTCTTGATGTCGACGCCGAGCAGCGGCGTGCGATAGACGCTGGCGAGGTTCTTGCCGGTGTTGAGCGAGAGCGGGCCCGGCGCGACGCCGGTGATATAGGCGCCGAGATTGCCGTAGCCGGACAGGCGCACCGCGAGGAACTTGCCGTCGGCATCGAGCGCGAGCTCGGCATGGATCAGCTGGCCGCGGCCATGGCTGTCCGACAGGAAGCTCGAGGAGCGCTCGTCGGTCCATTTCACCGGGCGTCCCAGCAGCTTTGCCGCATGCAGGATGCAGACATATTCGGGATAGTTGACGTTCTTCATGCCGAAGGAACCGCCGACATTGGCGGTCAGCACGCGCACCTTGTCCGCCGGCACATTGAGGATCCTGGCCAGTGTCGCCCTGTTGCCGGAAACGCCCTGGGTCGGAACCTGGATGGTGTAGCGTTCGGCCTTCTTATCGAAGGAGGCGAGCGCGACGCGCGGCTCCATCGAGACCACGGCGACACGGGTGTTGACGATGTCGAGCTTGGTCACATGGGCAGCGCTCGCGAACGCCGCGTCGAGCTTGGCGGTGTCGCCATAGTGATAGTCGAGCGCGACATTGTTCGGGATGTGATCGTAAAGCTGCGGCGCGCCGGGCTTGACCGCCTCTGCGGCGTCGGTCACGGCGGGCAGCGGATCGATGTCGACGGCAACGGCTTCGGCGGCGTCGCGCGCCTGCGCCAGCGTCTCGGCCACCACGACGGCCACGGGATCGCCGACAAAGCGCACCTTGTCGGTCATCAGCGCTGCGCGGTGGGTCTGCAGCAGCGGCGTACCGTCACGGCTCTTCAGGGGCAGGCCGCAGGTGAAGGGGGCATATTGGGCCTGCTGCGCGAGATCGGCTCCGGTCCAGACCCCGAGCACGCCCGGCATCACCCTGGCGGCTGCGGTGTCGATGCCGCGGATCACCCCGTGCGCGTGGGAGGAGCGCACCATCCAGGCATAGGCCTGACCCGGAAGGCTGAAATCGTCGGTATACTTGCCTTTGCCGCGGACCAGGGTGTCGTCTTCCTTGCGGCGGACCGGCTGCCCGACACCGTATTTTTGCAGTGCGATAGCGTTTTCCAGAGCGGCGGGAGAGGTGTGATCTTGCATGGAAGTGACCCGAAAGGCTGTAAATTCCGAAATTCGCGCGATTTCGCGAGCTGGCGTTGAAATATCGTACCCCCGGCCCACCGACAACGCCTGATTGGGCATGAGGCTGTTGCACAGGCCCTTGGCACTGCTAATGTTTCAGCAATGTGAAATTCCAAATGGGCCGTCGTCGGCCCGCGGAAAGACCTTTTAAATGAATGATGACACGCGGCTTCGCGAGGGCCCAGCGCCGCGCGGAGACCCGCAGGGTCCAGTTGGGGCAAACGGAAGCGCCGTGGGAGTGCCTCCTGCGTCTGTGGATGGAACCGCCGTTTACGCGGCGCTCGATCTTGGAACCAACAATTGCCGGCTGTTGATTGCCAGTCCGTCCGGCGACGGCTTTCGCGTGGTCGATTCGTTCTCGCGAATCATCCGTCTCGGCGAGGGCGTGTCCACGACCGGCCTGATCAGCGAGGCCGCGATCGAGCGTGCCATCGCCGCGCTCAGCATCTGCCGCGACAAGATCGCGTCGCGAAAGGCCCGGCGCCTGCGGTTGATCGCGACCGAAGCCTGCCGGGCGGCCGGCAACGCCGACGGTTTTCGCGAGCGGGTCGCGGCGCAGACCGGGATCCGGCTCGAGGTGATCGATCGCGAAACCGAGGCAACGCTGGCCGTGATCGGCTGTTCGCCGCTGCTTGACCCGAGAGGCCGCGGCGCCATCCTGTTCGACATCGGAGGCGGCTCGACCGAGTTGGTCCGGATCGAGCGCGATCCCGGCGCGGGCAATGCCGAGCCGCGCATCAAGGCCTGGATGTCGGTCCCGCTCGGCGTGGTGACGCTGGCCGAACGTTTCGGCGGGCGCGACGTCACGCAGGCCTCCTATGCGCGCATGGTCGAGGCGGTGGCGCAGCATATCGCGTCGTTTGCCGCCGAGCATGGCGAGGATCTCGCCGATATGCACCTGCTCGGCACCTCGGGCACGGTGACGACGCTCGCCGGCATCCACCTCAACCTGCCGCGCTATGATCGGCGACGGGTCGACGGCATCTGGATCGGCGATGCCGATATCACCGCCACCATCGACCGCCTGCTCTCGATGAGCTATCAGGAGCGCGCCGAGAACAATTGCATCAGCGTGGAGCGCGCCGATCTCGTGCTGGCGGGCTGCGCCATCCTCGATGCGATCCGCCAGGCCTTCCCGCTGCCGCGGTTGCGGGTCGCCGACCGCGGCTTGCGCGAAGGCATGCTGGTCGAGATGATGCGCGAGGACGGCCTGCTGCGGGCGTAGCGGGGCAACGGGCCGCGTGCTAGTGCATCTTCAAGTTCGGCGGAATCCTCACCGCTTGCCCGCGGCCCCATGGTTCGAGACGCGCGTGCCGCGCTCCTCACCATGATATTCAGACCTCGTCCTTCAGGAGCATCGGTCTTCCGATGCGTCTCGCAGGATGAGACCACCGAACTGGAAGAGTTCTTAGAGAGACGCGATGGCCAAAGACACCACCGGCCGGCTGCATGTCACGGTCAAGACCGGCGGCAAGCGCAAGCTGTCATCGAAATTGTGGCTGGAGCGCCAGCTCAACGATCCCTATGTGGCGCAGGCCAAGCGGGACGGCTATCGCTCGCGCGCGGCCTACAAACTGGTCGAGATCGACGACAAGCATCATCTGCTCAAGCCCGGCATGACGGTGGTCGATCTCGGCGCCGCGCCCGGTGGCTGGAGCCAGATCGCCGCCAAACGCGTCGGTGCGATGAGCGGCAAGGGCAGGGTGGTCGCGATCGATCTTCTCGACATGCCGGAGATTGGTGGCGTGGCCTTCGCGCAGCTCGATTTTCTCGACAATGACGCACCGGCGAGGCTGATCGCGATGATGGAGGGCCGCGCCGATGTCGTGATGTCCGACATGGCCGCCAACACCACAGGCCATCGCAAGACCGATCAATTGCGCATCGTCGGTCTGGTCGAGGCGGCGGCGGCCTTTGCCTCCGAAGTCCTGAAGCCCGGCGGATCGTTCCTGGCCAAGACGTTCCAGAGCGGCGCCGATGCCGAGCTGATGGCCCAGCTCAAGCGCGACTTCGCCAGCGTCAAGCACGTCAAGCCGGCGGCGAGCCGCAAGGATTCCTCCGAGCGCTACGTGCTGGCGACGGGGTTTCGGGGCGAGGCATGAACGTCGCCAGTTTCCTGGCAGCGCTGTTGCGCCGCACAGCAATAGCATCGTGATCGCAATCGGTCGCGCGAGCGGCTGCATCATCATCGGATCCTCCCGGAAGCGTCTCACCCGCGGAGCGGGTTGAGCGCGGCGTAATCCGCCTGTCATCGAAAATATTGCCACGGCCGCGCGGCCGCTTCATTATTCAGGCAAGGGGTAAAACGCCGGTCAAGGCGTGTCGAGACAGCGACCGCGATCGTGCCGCCATGGTCACCCGTCCGGGACGGTCGCTCAGGAGGAAGAGCCATGCGCGCAGTGTCGCTGATATTGTCCGCCGCCTTGCCGCTGCTGATCGGTGCGGGCGCATCGGCCCAGACTGCCGATCGCAGCATCGACGAGATCAAGACCGAGACGCTCGCGCGATCACAGATCGGCGCCTATCCGGCCTTGGGTATCCAGCCCACTGACGCCGCCGACGCGCTCGGCCGGATCAAGACGCGCGATCCCGACGAGTGGGCCGCGGCCTGGAGCGCGGTTGCCGATGGCTACATGGCCAAGGCGAAGGCGGCTAGCGATCGGAAGGAGGCCGACGCCAACTTCGTGCGCGCCTGGCGGCTTTATTATTTCGGGCAGTGGCCGTCGCCGACATCGGCGGGGAAACAGGCTGCGTATCAGCGCGCCGTCGATGCCTATCTCCAGCACGCCAGATATTTCGATCCGCCGCTCGACGTCGTGCGCATTCCGTTCGAAGGCAGCGAGATTGTCGGCTATCTGCGGCTGCCTGCGAATGCGCCGCGTCCGGTGCCCATCGTGCTGGCGATTTCAGGCCTCGACAGCCGCAAGGAAACGGTTGCCGAAACCTATGCGGCAGCCTTGCCGGAAGGCATCGGCTTTTTTGCGGTCGACAGTCCAGGCACCGGACAGGCTCCGGTCAAGGCGGGCGAGACCTCCGACCGGATCTATTCGCGCGTGCTCGATTACCTCGCGACGCGGCCGGAGATCGACAAGGCGCGCATCATCGTGCATGGCCAGAGCTTCGGCGCCTATTGGGCCGCGAAACTCGCGCATACCGAGGCAAAGCGTCTCGCCGGCGCCGTGACCCAGTCGCCGCCGATCCATCGCACGTTCCAGCCCGA
>Ga0307507_10008460_pt1 | contig 14216 bp, 13 predicted proteins | sample 7_EM_MG_FD_207223 | JGI IMG/M metagenome (GOLD analysis project Ga0307507, IMG submission 207223) | Populus trichocarpa ectomycorrhiza microbial communities from riparian zone in the Pacific Northwest, United States - 7_EM | ecosystem: Host-associated > Plants > Roots > Unclassified | place... | reverse complement strand
TATGAAATAGAGAATTGGACAAAACCACGAGGGTTGAAAGTATGCGCAGATGGTGACCCTCAAACAAATCCACAGTATCCACCCACTAATTTTGTATAGAAACCAACAACTTGATCTCAGTCAATTAAACCTTGAGAACACTTCTGAGAGGAAAGCTTCAACAATCTTTGTCAGTGAAGCGTTATATTTCCAATCAGCAAGCATTTAATGAACAAAATCAAACGAGCAAATAAGCATACAAGGGAATGAATCCCCATCTTATTGAGAGTGATTGAGAGAGAGAGAGAGATTGTTGACTCTACATTGTATTAGAAGGTGGAGAAAAAAATAATAAACAGTCTGTTTTCACATCTCTAGCTCTCATACTCTGCAATTGGTTCTGCCATTAGAGAGGCTGGTGCATCCAACCTTGTAACAACTTCCGGTACTCCAATAGAATCCCTTAGAATCTGTGTCAAAAACCAGGAAAAGACTCATAATTAATTTGATAATGTGTACCTTTCCTGGTTCACGTTCCTACATATCTGTCACAAAACTAGCTGCTAATTCTTTGAGATTATCCTTTTCTTTCGCAAATGAATGATGTGGTTAAAATATAGATTTATGTCCATGCAAGGTATTTCTGCATGACCATCCTTTGGCAAAACAATACAAGTGATTATATTTCACAGGCTATATCTGTACTGAACACGTACCATATTATGTGTTGAATCTAAAATGGCCACAAGAGATGATAGGAACGGGTAAGGAATGAAGACCAAATGGACAAATTCAAGCTTCTTATAAGAGAGTCAGGAGAAAAGCTAGGAGACATCATTTATTATGTATGAGCCTTCATGACTCTAGGTAGATGGAGACATCCCCACCCATGATAGTTCTTCTAGTTAATAAGCACAATAGATAGTAGTCTAGAATTCCTAAAGATTCTTTTCTTTTCTTTTTTACATTATCACATGAGAATGAAACATCACATGTACTTATGAAATTTTCATATTTAATTCCTTTTGCAATTTATGCAAAGACTATTCTTGAGGTGCTAATGTAACAAAATTCAGATGGCAGATTAATCCTATATATATGCACTTTTCATCCACTTTTGCAATGAGAACACTTGGATGATAATCTAAGGACAAGATGCTTATAACTGCAAAATGATGTGATAAATTATATAAGTTGAATACTTACAAGTATCTCATCATCAAGATAAGAAATCATGAAGAGTCTCTGGAAAGTACTAGCTGCAGGCATAGAGAAATGAACTTAGCAATTTACAAACATCCAAGCATGAAAAGCACAGCATCATTACGTATTAAAACCTTATAAACCCTGAAACTCGAGTTTCTTTTCATTCAAAATTTGTTGCATTGAGCAGGATATTAGAAGTAAATAACTCCCAGTACTATGAAAAAAAGAAAAGAAAATTAGAACTTTGAAACGAGATCATCATCCCATATTCCTAAATCAATTCCAAGAGACCCAATACATTGAAAGAGAGTGGAATTTCTAGACCTGTTACACTTAATGGATTAGAATTAATCTCCATTGCTAATGACATCATAGTAGGTCTAAGAACAACACATGCAGTTGGTTAATAACAGCACACAAAATGTCTGACTATTTATCATATACTCTGCAAGGTAAACTTTTTAAATACAGTGTTCTAATACCATCCTTGGTATAGCGATGGAACACAATTCAGAAAAACACAAAAAACTGTAGAAGACTTTAATTGATGATTATTAAGTAGTAGATAAAGAACTAATCAATGATAAATTAAAAAGAAAAACAGTTTTATTTGGAAATTCTTACACATCTACAAATAATTAGAAGCACAAATGAAAACTTTAGAGATGCATATGATATTCACAAACACCTCAGGATAGGTTTCCGACTCAAAATTTTGATTGTTTTTAAAGAAGATTGGCAGAAACATTGCATATAATAGGCAGAAGAGCATAGAAAGAGTTAGACATCCCGAAATGTAGAACAGATGAGCAATGTGAATTTCAAGCTACAATTACAGCGTTATGAGTTGCTAGAAGGGAGCATCCCTAAAAAGTCCAGGACAATGGAAAGTTGAAGTTATTAGTCAAAGGGCTGGGGTACAGGGACAACAAAATGCCTGTCGCTTCAGACCTTATATGGCTTGAGGTCCAGAGATTCTCTATTCTTCTTTGCTGGCTAGGAAGAAGAATGCTAAATAAGATAGAAAGAAATGATCCAAATATCAAAATGCTTACATAGAGGAATTTTCAGCCCGCTAGAAAAGGCATCCCTAAAAGAAACAGGAATCTGTTGGACTGTGCTAAGAGCCTGACCAAATGCACCTTTTAGCTGTTCAGGTACTGTTTCTTCAATGACTGTTGGTGTCTCAAGGATCCCTTCAACATATTCCTCTTTCATTCTGAGAGGTCCCTCCACTGTTAACTTGGAGGACAGAATGAATTTGCTTTCTATCTGCAGTACACATAAGAATTCAAACCAAAGCTCAGAAGCATAAAACAAGAACAAACATAAATTTACAACGGTATCAACTGGAGGTTGTCTTCATCTGATCATGGTCGCTATATCAATTCCATGATATTTATGGTTACTTCATTTCCATTACACAGATATCACTATCAGCAGGTATGTCATTATTATATATGTCAATTTAAGCAATAGTTAACGGCAGGACACTAGTTTTGAGGTGTATTTTGATCGTGCATAAATTTAGACCTTGGTTTTAACTCAACTAGCCAACATCTTCATGAAGTACGCATCTCAGTAAGATTCTGCTTGCAGTATGCAGGTATAAGAAACTTCTCCTTTATTTTTAAGAAATTTAGTGCAAGGATATTTTTCTAATTTCTTTCATTGATCACATGTTTTTGCAGATATTGCGACTAGGGCATTCAAAGATGGAAGGATACCGAGTATAATAGTTTCATATGTGCAGTAACCTTTGCATTTCCATCCTTAATCACCACGTCCATTTTGGACAAATTAGCCAAATTTGAAGGAAATCTCCTGCAACAAGCAAGACAATCAACTGCCATTCAAATTGACTAACCCTGTTGAAGTTAGGATTCCCATGTAAGACTATTGCAACAATAAAAATTATCACATTCCTCATAGGAGTTACAAATGCATGAAAAATGAAATTTAGAAACAAAGACTCGTCAATATGGTACTCACTCAAATATAAACCTGGCAGCAGATAATCCAGGGCTTCCGGCTCCAAACCACTCAAAATTCCATCGACCTTCCAAAAATGGTGACCTGTATATTGATAAACAAGTAAACATCTCACAAAAACAACATAGAAGCAAATTGAAGTGCTTTGTTAAGCACCTACGTAGTTGGTCGAGGTGTTGGATTAAGCCGCTCAAGACCAGTTATTCTTTCATTCACATCAATCCGCTGCATATCTGTTGTCTTTCCAGTGACCAGAGCTTCAAAGCCCCCAGAATCTTTGAACTATATCAATAGCATAGCATTAGACAAACATTAAAAGAAAACCTTAACAAACATCAAGAATTTCCAAAGCCATACAATTTACTGTTTTAATCAAACAAACTATAAATGATCAACATTTAAAGCAAGGGTATTGGTGTTTTCCATACAAATTATTGCATTAATTCTGTGAATTAGTGAATCAGGGATTCTTTTCAAAGCTTGAGAAAGCTTATGAAGCTTAGACCACTAGCTTGGAGTCGTACTGATTACATCATTTGTAATGGCAAAATGGCATTCCTTTGGTGGGACAATTGGCGCCAAGGGCCTATTGATCCAGGCTTTTGGGCAAAGGTTTATTTTTTATTCAAATATCCAAGAGAATGCAGCAGTTGCTGCTGTTATTCAAGGAAATGATTGGACATGGCTTCCTGGAAGATCTGAAGCAAAGGCAGAATTACAGACAACCATTTGTGTCATAATCTTTCCCTGTTCAGAACAAGTTTCATTGGCACAAACTGTTACGGGCCCTCTTGACACATTCCAAAAAACATGCTTTACAGCTCTATCAGCTGTCCTAAAAAGGCTGCATCAACAAACGAAAGAAAGATATATACAGGAAGAAGCATGAATCCTGTCCATTCCCTATGTAATCAAGCATCACAGAGCAAGAACATTCACTTATTTTTCTCATGTCCAAATGCAAGAATAATTTGCAAGGCAAATAATATTACATGTGGGATTGGGATACTAAATTTTTTCAGTCCAAGAATAATCTGAGAAAGAGCCATTTGTGTTTTTTGTTTTTGCTAAAATTCACATCCCATATTCGCATGGCTTCATGTATATGCTATCTTGAAGGAAATGAATCATTGGGGGGTTATTTTTTAACAAAGAAAACATGTAGTGAAGGTTAATAGAATGGTTCGGGATATTTTGATCGGAGTCAACATTTTCTTTTTGCAGGAATTGGGGCTTGGCGCTCTTAGCTACTTCAGTTTTATACAGTTGATTGTACAGCAACGTTTTAGCATAAATAATAATAAATAAATAAATAAATAAAAACATGTATATGCAGATGTCCATTCCAAAAAATTCAATTGTACACATAAATCATTAAATTGCATCGAATTTAACCTCAAAACAGAGAAACGAATAAAGTTTCTTATAATCTAAGGAAGAGGAGAGAGATAGAGAGTAATTACAGCGAGAAGCAGAGATTCCTTAGCAGCGAGTCTCTCCATTTCCTTAGCATAGGTTGCTGGAGATCCTCCTTGTACAGCCTGCTGTACCATAGCAGTGCAGGTCATTCTCCGGCGGATTCCCCGGTAGTCTGAGCTCCTCCGGCAATTCTCTGGTAACTTGGTCAAAGATTGAAACGAACAAAGCGAAGGAGAAAGGCGTGAGCGAAGAGCAGAGATTGGAGGAAGTGAGCATCCCTGAATTAAGGAAGATGAAGATGAAGAAGCCATAAATTTGAAGAGCAGCTGAGATTTTTCTTTCGGTACTGTCTATTGTAGTCGTCTGTTCTGTCATGGTTCGAGCAAGAACCGGTTTTTACTCCTTTTTTTTTTTTTATCTTAAATAAATAAATTCTATATTTGAGAATACATGAAAACAGCAAACACGTTACATGTGATATAAGCACATTACAACTCAGTCCTTGTTTTTTATGAGAATAATGAAGTTAGTCCTTCGGTTTTTTTTTCTCAATTTAAAAGCATGGGTGTTAAACTCGCCGTTGACGATAAATTAACTTAGAAAACTAGAGATGTGCTTAATTTCTAGTTGAATTACAAAATATATTAACTTGATTAGATTTTTAATGACTAAATTAACCTAACTAAATCTAATAAAGTTAATACTAAAATAACTCTGAGGGGTATAGTTCAACTGGTCAGGTTCTAGATTTGCTTTCCAGAGGTTACCAGTTCGAGTCCTACAAACCTCAAGGCCACTAGAGGCTTACATGGTTATTAACTTCAGGGGTCGTGGGATTAGTCGAGGTGCGCGCATACTGGCCTGAACACCCACGTTAATCTAAAAAAAATTAACACTAAAATAAAATTCATGAATTTTAATTGATTCAGTGACGCATGAGTTAATTTAAAAACTCAATAACTCAAGTTCTTTTCCAAATCAATTATTGTATTATATTTTATAATTATATTTAAAAGAGTTAGATATATAATAATCTTTTCCAAAAATAAATAACAATGGATCTTGTCTATCCCATATTTTGCTTAAATTGTTGGTATTTTACCCACAAATATGGCATGTATATATTGAGCAAATAATTTCTCTTTGTTTATTTTGTAAAAAAAGGGTTTTTTACAAGGATGATTTATTTTAAATTCCCTTAATTACCACTCCCTTTATAATTCATTCACTGGGCTTCCGGTGTATTTTACATATAATATAAGAAAAATAAATAAATATAATGTCAACTATTTATTTTTTCCCTCTGAAATTATCCAAAAATATCATGTATTCACAACTTGAAGAGTATTATAGGAAATGAATCAATTAATTTTAAATATCCTTTTATTTTTTTACAATAACTCCATCAAATTAAATCTACCAAAGTTCTAAAAGCCACCAACCAATTTTCACCATAATTCATTAACAAAATTTTCCTTATCAACATTCACAATATTTGGTTGTTAGACGTATAGGAATTTAACATAAAGTGCTTTGAGCAAAAACAACTAATTTATTAATTTCTCGAAATTATAAGGATTAAGTTGCAATTTACTTGGGAGATTAAGTGAAAGGAAAGCACAGGCATGACGAGTGGAGAGGAGGAGATAGCGTGACAAAAGAGAGAGCGAGAGAGGGAGAGAGCTACAGGGTAAGACAAATTGTCATCTTGATTAAGATTTTATTCAACTAATAAAAATATTGGTTAATTTTATATAGAACATTGGCAGGAGCTCGGGCCTTAAAAAAAACATTAATGTTATGCCCACTTAAAAAAACAATTTTAAATTTTAGAACTAAAATATTAAAATTTAAGTTTTGATCCCTTCTAGAAAGACTTTCTTAATTTCAATCCTTTAAAAAGTTCTATTAGCTAATCATCTTCCATATTTAGTAGTATGGTAAAATTTATTTTTTGAAGTATTTTTTATTTAAAAATATATTAAAATAATATTTTTTTATTTTTATAAAATTATTTTTTATATCAGTATATTAAAACGATTTAAAAACATAAAAATATTTAATTTTAAAAAAACATCATTTCAAATAGATTTTCAAATTACATGTATATCTACTTTATCATGGTATCTTTGTAATCTAAAAAAAAAATCATACAAAACTAGCAACAAGGAATCCTCTTTTTGAACAAGTCATTAATTAACAAGCAAAAGAAATTCATTAAACTCCAATTAACAAAATCATCCCCATTTTTATGGCATATATTTGAGGGCACAGAAAAAAAAAATGGAGATGCGGGGGATCGAACCCCGTGCCTCTCGCATGCAAAGCGAGCGCTCTACCATTTGAGCTACATCCCCGTTCGATGGAGGATCTCTGTTGAAACATAATAGTCCTTATAATGTTATTTGACTAGGACTGTAATTTAAGGACCCGCTGCACTGATGGAGGGAGAGCCGAGTGAAAGTGCTGGCTGCTGCTGCTATTTGTTTCTGTTTTCCCGCCATGGCTGCAATGGAAATCGACACAGAGAAAAATCTTCAGAGAAAGCAATCCACTTACCAATCCCTGGTCACTATCTCCCGTTATCTCTTCCCATTCTTCTCTTGTTAAAAAATAATACCAGTGGAGCTTCAAAGCTTCTTTTTGTTTTTTTGTTTTCTCAAAAGTGTTGCTAATACTGCAGGATGAGACATTTGAGATTCAAAATGAGACATACAGAGGTCAGCAATACAGTCAAATATACTTTGCTCGTCTTCACACGATGAGGACTCTGCTTTACTCTCTTGTTACCCATTGGAAACCCCATGTCCCTGGTATCTCTCTATCTTTCTTTTCCTTCTTTTTTTTTTGTTGAATTGAAGTTAATTTTTGCATTTTTTGTTCGTTTAGGTGATTCGGGTTTTGATTTGTTGTGTGTTTTGAGCTTAATTATGGCATTAAATGTTCTAATTTTGGAAGAGGGGAGGAGTAATTTCTGGAATGGTTATCTTTTTAGAGTAAAGTTGGGGTCTTTGCGGAGATCTTTTATGTAGGTGTCTTGTTATTTTTCTGATGGGCTGGTATGTAAGAGGGAATTCGTAAGTTATGCTGATATTTAAGGCTTAGGGTTATAGCATTTGCGTTTCTTTTTTTCTTTGCCATTTCTTTTCTTTTCTTTTATGGGTTTTTGTTGATTTAGTTCATACATAATTTGAAAATTTTGTCATTGGTTCTAGGATTTCAATGAAATTAGTTTGTTGTGAAGGTTTATGTTTGAGTTTGTGCACGTTAGGTCACTTTCTTGATGGGCACTGGCTAATTGTACATGGTGTTGATAAATTTCCTGGTTGGTTTATTTTCCAAGTTTCTTCATTTCCGGCTTTTGTAAGGGTCTTGGATGTAGTTAGCTTGAATTTTTAATGATATGATAACGCTAAATGGTTTGAAGTTGCATGGAGTGGTTTTTCTTAGCCAGCTTCTTTTTGTTGCAGTTTGTACAGTTTTGGAATTGGAAGAAGGCAAGGAATGCATCATTGTTGGAACCCTGTACAAGCACATGAAACTTAAACCTTGCATTCTTGATGAATACTCGAAGGAGGCATGTGGTTGTTAATAATAATTTCATGATATTTGGTTGTTAATAATAATTTCATGATCTTATTATTTCTATTTTTTTCTTGAAATTGAGAAAAAAATTAGGTTGCTAAGGTGTTTGATTTTTTTTTTAAACTTGAGTGCAATGTGCAGAGATCTGCATTGCCTCTTGTCAAGCCTCATAACTTCATGCATCCAGATGATCATTTGGTTTTGGAAGATGAAAGTGGAAGAGTTAAGCTTGGTGGCACCGTGCTTTCACCTTCAGTATATGTCACAGGTATCTCTCATGCACGAGAAATAATAAACTCTTGTGAGATCGAATGCAGTTTGTTGGCAGATATTAGAGCAGCACAACTTCTTAATCTCTTTTTGGCAACAAATTGCTAAGGCCTGGTTGATCACTGTTCTTCTTGTCTTGCATTCATGCTTTTGTCAGGCATTATCTGTTTGTGACATGAAAATCATGTGGTAATAATTCCATGCTCCTCATACTTTTGTTTTTAAACATAAATATATGGTTGGACTGGAATTGTGTGGATGACTAAGTTAGAAATAGTTCTCATGGAACTATTTGTTTTCTACAAGTTGTTGAGCGATAATTTTTTAATATTTGCTTTTCACACATGTTGATTTTGTGGTGATGTGATGCATTTGATAGGTGTAGTTGTCGCTTTGCATGGAAAGGAAACTGGTGCTGGTGACTTTATGGTGCTAGATGTCCTTGAAGCTGGTTTAGCACCACAGATAGAACCCCAACTTAAATCAAGTATGATATGAGTTATATTTCTGGCATCCATATTCGTGATTTTTTTTCTACCTGGATCAGATATATACATATCTTTCTATTTGTTGCTTATAAACGTCCCTATTCATTACGTCCTTTTGAAGATGTATTCATCTGCATTCATCTGCATTGTCATCTATTTGCTTTGGATCTAATAAAAGCTTCATAGAATTTAAAGATAAATTTTAAATTTATTGGCAAACAAATTGTATTTACAGAAGCATTTTGGAATTACTAACTAGCATGGAGTTTTTGTTACTAAAAGTTTTAACATACGAGAAATACATTTGGGACTAGTTTCACAAATTATGACCTAAAAGATTAAAAAAGAAAACACAGTATAACTTAAAGATAAAAAAAAAATGAGGATCAAAATCTCGTTATCTGTTGAAACTTTGAATGTGAATGTCAAGCTGCTTCCTTAGTAGATGAATCACTTAATGCCCATTTCAATAATGTAGACTTTGACCCTTCTTAAGTTTGATATTTGGATTCCATTTCCCATGTTATCTTTTTGGAGCTCACCTTTTATTTTTCTTTGAGAAGTAAAATTGTCTTTTAGACTTAACACTTGTGTTTTCTGCAAGTATTGGTTTAAAGAATTCAATTCCAATTGTATACAGGAGAGGATAAGTATGTTGTTTTTATTTCTGGGGTGAATGCTGGGAGCAGCTTATCAAACCCTCTCCAATTTCAGCTTCTTGTGGATCATATAACAGGACATTTGGGAGATGAAAAGGTATTTGCAGTTTCTTGGTTTTTTTTTTTTAAGGCTGGTCTGCTGCCTATCTTGCTTTCTTGAAATTCTTAACTGAACAGGAACAGGGTATTGCAGCAGAGATAGTTCATGTTGTGATTGCAGGTAATTCCGTGGAAATTCCCCTTGGTCTTCTAAATGGACAGGTAAGAGTTTTATACTTTTCCTGTCTCCTTTATCCAGTTGCAGTTCTGAAGTTCTCTTTTTCAATTTTTGTTTTATCTTTCCATAAAATGCTTTGTGCTATAATCTTTGTATTTTTCTGCCTCTGTGAAATTGTGTAAAGTGAAAGCTAGTGCTCTGCTTAGATATAAGAGTAGCTTCCCTGATAGCAGCTATGCTATTTTTGCTACATTGATTAAACCTGAATGAAATATCGATGGCTGCAGAAGGAGAGAGAGACTATGCTAATTAGCTACTATAAGAATTAACAACATATGTAGATAATTCGCTTTATGGGTTCAAATATTTAGTGGGATTTATTTTTTTTCAGAATTGAACATCCTACATTGTGTCATGTCACCTAAACAAGATAACCATCTTTTGTCCCCTGGTCATTTGGCAGAATTTGGCTTCAAAGGATCAGTCTAGGCTCTCTGAGCCAGTTCAAGAGCTGGATATTTTGTTGACTCAGGTTGATTTTGTTATTTTGACTATTATATTTTAGTTACCTTTTGTTGTCCCATTTTGTCTTTCATTTGGATCTGCTTATCATGATCACCTTGTTTGACACCTCTGTTTAGATTGCTGCAGGTGTGCCTGTGGATATCATGCCAGGATCCAATGATCCAGCGAACTTTTGTTTACCTCAACAGGTTTACCCTTTCTTTATCTTTTCCTTCTTTTGGAATATATATCCTCACTTCAACTTATAAGATTTTTTTCTCTTTTCACTTCAGCCATTGAACAGATGGCTTTTCCCTGGATCCAGAGCTTATAACACTTTTAGGTCGTGTACTAATCCTCATTGTTTTGAGCTTGCTGGTGTCAGGTAAGAAATGAGTGCATAATTCAACAGCGAGCTGTGATAATTAGATGCATTTTGACAATGTTTTTTTTTTTTTTTTCTCTTGTCCTTTTCAGGATTCTTGGAACGTCAGGTCAGAACATTGATGATCTTAAAAAATATTCGGAGGGAAAGGATGAGCTTGAATTTATGGAAAGGACGTTAAAGTGGAGGCATCTGGCACCAACAACACCTAACACACTCGGTAGAAACACCTGCTATGCTATATATTTATGTTTTAACAGCATAAATTTTAGCGATTGATTTTGCATTTTTCTTATACAAGCTTGATTGTTTGGATTCAAACAAAGACATCAGGAATACTTGCAATTAAAATTCAACTTTTTTTTTCATGAGCTCCAAGTTCAAGAATCCACTCTCAATAATGTTTTTCAGGATGTTATCCTTTCACTGATAGGGATCCTTTCCTGATTGAGAGCTGTCCTCATGTTTACTTTGTTGGAAACCAAGATAAATATGGAACTCGCATTTTAAAGGGTACTCTCTCATAATCTCATACTTAACAAATAAGGCAAAATAGATTGTGGTTGAATTTTCTCGCAGTTAAATTTAATGTTGAATTAATTGCAGGTTCAGAAGGGCAGTTGGTGAGACTTATTTCCATTCCTAAATTCTGTAATACTGGAATGGTGGTTGTGGTAAGTTTTTATATGTATTATATTTTTCCAGGGTCTGAAACAATTAAACCTGAACTTGTGTTGCACAAGCTTTTATCATGCATGTTTACATGTGGATTCATGTCTTGCATTTATTTTTTTCTGGATTTGGAGCACGTGGAAGACCTCCTCTTTCTGATTTACTCATCGTTTGTTATTTTATAACAACGACGAAGCCTTGATCACAAACTAGTTGTTGACTGGCTATATGGATCCTCTACACCATTCAACTCGATAACAAACCAAATCCCCACCAGCATCAAGAGGTTTTAAATCCCTCAACACCACTTCCATCCATGTTAAAATATTATTTCATTTAGAGAGAAAATAGCGCTTCTGCTAAAATGAGAAGAAAAGGTAGTCAGTTGCTTGATGTTAGTGCCACTGGAAGATCTAATCATTTTAATAATGCAACCTGCATTCGAGGATAGTTAAGTCACTTTATCTTTGTTTGCTCAACAAAGTTTGTCGGAAAGATGAAAGCAACAGAGATGGATTTAGTGGGAGAATAAAGAATGTAAAAATTGTCAGGGTTGCTCAGCTAGTATTATCACACTCTGCTACTAACAATGTTAAAATGACTCTAGTTTAGAAATATAAAAGTATATTACATTGTGCTCTGCTATAGTGCAGTCTTGGATTGCCATTCTTCTTAGCATGTTAATTTCTGGTTCATTTACGAAGTAGGAAAACTGACCAAAGAATGAGAAGAGAAATTGAGTGTTAGAAATTGGCGCAAGAATATAGTTCATAACTTACTGTCATGAGATTGGGAGCACAAAATTTATCCTTTTTCTCTTCCTGTCTGTTTTTTCTAAAATATTTTTTCTTTCCACAATATTTTCCAATAACTAGAATTTCCATACGTTTTGCAGCTTAACCTGAGAAATCTCGAATGCCACACTCTTAGCTTTGGAACTCAATTCAGCTTATAAAAACACCACATGATGTATGACACTCTGTATTGCTTTAGGGACTAGAACTGCTAGGACTTTTTCATTGCCTGTGCGCTATATCTGAAGCCTTCATTGGAGTGGAGAAAGGTAAATTACTGCCACCAGTAGATTCATTGGACGATACATGATCATCGATAGGATGTGTATCTGCCAGCTGGTTCTTCATTGGTTCTCCAAAGGTAAATTATTCGTAATTTTGGTAGGCCTTCTTGTGAATTGTAAGGTCTTGTGTATTTTAAAATGTAGTTCAGCTTTTTCTTAACTTGAAAATTGAATTACTCTTTGCGGGGTCAGAATGAAATGCTATTGGTAATGCCATGGTCTAAACTTTGTTGTTAATGTGATGTTCAAAAGAGATGCGCGAATTAGCTTTGTTTTTTGATAGGGCTCCTTGTAGCTTCATGAACCCCACTCCCTCGTTGAGATTGAACTTAAAGCTGCTTAGTTCTAGTTGATCGTTAAACAGATTCTGAAGCCATGGACTCATAAAACGCCGCCTATCATTCAACTAGATGACCATTACACAGAAAGAAGCTAGTGGTCCATGAGCTCTTTTCTCTAAGCAGTTTGCCGATATAATGTTGTGGGCACAAGCGTTTTTATTTCTTTTCGCGTTGGCATGAATTATCCATGAATCAACTTTATTTTCTTAGAGGAAATAATTGTTCCTGTTACGTTAAAGTAAACAAGCCCACTTTTCAAAACCCTAATCCTGAATTTACCAGGCCATATATATGCTACTTACTTGCAATCGTATCAGCAAGGAAATGGGTGGAGCGCATTTCTGCTTGGAATCAATGTAAATCTTATCATATTCATGCACTAAATCACATGACAATGCCAATTTAATGTTCCATTAACCCCATTATTCCCTCCTCTAACGGCTATATTTCCTATTTCCATTATTCAAATCATTCCTCTGCCTCAACGGTCCATTTCTCACATAACACCAAAGTCACTACCCTACAAAAGCAGCTCCTCCATATATGCACATTTCCCTTTCATCAAAATACATCCAGAGTCCTCTCTCTCTTCAAAATGGACGCTGCTAATGATAACTCTAGTAGGACTACAACAGTTCAACACATAACCAAGAAGTCTTCAGATGTTTTGCTAAGGAAATTTGCAGAAATGAGTGGTGACGACGACGATGCTAACGAGGCTAAGAAATTGGAGTTGGCAAGGGTGTTAAGAAGGAAGTCAAAAAGGAGGAGGACAAGAAGGGATATCGAAGGTGGCAACTCGTGCGAAAGTCCATCGCACTATAATTCAAGTTCTACCTTAGTGGAGAGGAGGTCACTTCTTCCTCCAGTGACAAGAAAATCTGCACTGCTGAGGCAACTTGGGATTGGAAGGTCACAGCTTAAAGCAAGGGATATCAAGAACAAGTCAATCTTGGCTTCCATTAAAAAGGTAAGACATTATAATCATATTCATAATTCTCTAGCCATTCATCATTAGAGCAACATCTCCTTTCAGCCCGACATGTTTATTTCACTAATTACAATTTCTTGCGATGTAGACATGGCGCAAGACTTTAGAGGGAGCCTCAAAAGTACTCTTAGAGAAGCATTGCAGTAGACATAGGCGTTTGATCAACGATCTGGTGTAGCCTGTGATAATACATCAGCAATATTATTCGTTTCCATGTGGACATATAATCAAACACAGAGAGATCAGTTCATGGGCCCTCCAAAAATCACAGCATGCTAACTCCACAATCTCAAGAGTCTTCAAAAGTTCATTTGTCCTTGTCAACTCTTCTTCGTTCGATCCATTGGCGAGTTCTTTGTTTCAATCACGTGTGAATATAAGAGCTAACCATCTCTAATCTATGATTATATAATAAGGTGTTTTTCTAATT
>Ga0307507_10008459_pt1 | contig 14216 bp, 9 predicted proteins | sample 7_EM_MG_FD_207223 | JGI IMG/M metagenome (GOLD analysis project Ga0307507, IMG submission 207223) | Populus trichocarpa ectomycorrhiza microbial communities from riparian zone in the Pacific Northwest, United States - 7_EM | ecosystem: Host-associated > Plants > Roots > Unclassified | place... | reverse complement strand
AACAACTGTGAGCACCACCCTCCTTTTTGTCCTAGAATTTTCTGCCATTTTATTGCTATTTTACATTTGGAAAAGCACACATTTCCATATTTGGAAGTGCAATTTTGGACCCTGATGGGAATGAAATAGCAATGAAACAGGAATGAAATAGCAAAAAATTGCAATGAAATAGAAATGAAATAGCAATGAAATAGAAATGAAACAGGAATGAAATAGCAAAAATATCGCGATGAAATGGGAATGAAATAGCAATGAAATGGGAATGAAATAGCAATGAAATAGCAAAAATATCGCAATGAAATAGGAATGAAATAGCAATGATATAGCAATGAAATAGCAAAAATATCGCAATGAAATAGGAATGAAATAGCAATGATATAGCGATGAAATAGCAAAAATATCGCAATGATATAGCAATGAAATAGCAATGAAACAGGAATGAAATAGCAAAAATATTGCAATGAAATAGAAATGAAACAGGAATGAAATAGCAATGAAACAGGAATGAAATAGCAAAAATATCGCAATGAAATAGTAATGAAACAGGAATGAAATAGCAAAAATATCGCAATGAAATAGTAATGAAACAGGAATGAAATAGAAAAAATATCGCAATGAAATAGTAATGAAACAGGAATGAAACAGCAAAAATATCGCAATGAAATAGAAATGAAACAGGAATGAAATAGCAAAAATATCGCACCTGGCAATGAAATATCTCATATCATATTTCATCAGGCAATAAACAAATCGCTCTGCAGGCAAATGCCTAGGGTTTATGATAAAAGTGGTAGGTTCTAGTGGGTGTGAGGAGGAAGCAAGGAAGAAAAGCGTTGTGCACATCAAATCAGTTGGTCATGTGACCATTCCTCTTATCATTCATCGACGCTTGTGCACCCTCTAAGAGGGAAGAATAATGAGGGCCTGCTGGCTCGTATTTCTTACTGTTCTTGCTATTATGGCGTACACCTGTCATTCTTGTCAAGATAGCTTCAAATCTAAAGCCGGCCTCAGTAAACACCAGAAAACATGCGCGAAAATCAAAAAAACATGATCAGACGGCTTGGAACAGAGGCGACAACACCAACAAGATGCTCAATCAGAAGAAGAAAATCACCACTTTGCTCTTGGATTAGAAGAGATTGAAAAGGCAGGACAAATTTTTTCAAGCGAGTCATGACAAACTTGACAAATCATTTTAGCCCGAAAATAATGAGAACTTGGACTGCAACGCTACTGCCAGTGGATCGGCTTCTCAAGAGCACAATAAGTGAAAAATTCCTTCAACTTTATCTGGATGAGCTCGCTGGTTTCCAGCCCATTTCAAAGATTTTATCCCTCCAAAAAATGCGCCAATTCCTCTCCCTGCACCATCACCCTTACCTTCGCCAATGAATTCCCCTTGTGAAGTTTCCGCAGCCCCTGGCATCATTTCTCCAGATCTCGAAACTATTACAACCGAGCCAAACTCATTTGGGTTGTACCGTGTCTACTCACAGATTCCGACCATTGACCCTGAGGAAGCGCATGATCTCTACAATGTTTGTGATGCTCCCGACATCTCCGTGCCACAAACCTCAGCTGCAAAGAGTCTCTTGTCATACATCCACAAGAATTACTTCTCCCCATTCATCGGTGCAACTCATTACTGCCTCCTCAGTTGGTTTTACAATGGAAATACAACTAAATCTGCCAAAGATCTCGATGACTTGGTTCAACAAGTCTTGCTCGCAGAGGACTTTGATCATGAGGACCTCCAAAACTTTCGTGCAGCTCAGGAACTCAAAAAATTGGATGATCACATGAATCGACCATCAAATCTATTGGCTGAGGATGGGTGGATCGAAGGATCCATTAAAATTCGCCTTCCCTGCACAAGGGCCAAGGTCAAATCGGAAGAAGAAGCACCTGAATTTTTGGTAGAACCTGTCTATTACCATCGTCTCACACAGGTTCTCGTCTCCTCGTTCCAGGAACCTGCTGCAAAGCTATTCCATTATATTCCATTCAAATTATTCTGGAAGCCAACAGCCGATTCTCCACTCCACCCGAGAGAGTTCTAAGCGAGGTCTACAACTCCGACGTAATGATCGCCGAGCACGAAAAGGTACAATCTCAGCCGAACAAGCCTGGATGTGATCTTGAGAAAGCGATAGCTGCAGCACTCGTTTTTTCGGACTCCACTCACCTCACGAACTTTGGAGTTGCATCACTCTGGCCAGGTTATGTTTTATGGGGAAATCAGACAAAGTATGAACATTCAAAACCATCGTCGTTCGAGGCTTACGATCAGATTTTCAGGAAGAATATCACACCCACACTTCGCACACATCTCAAGCGTGAGCTCATCCATGCAATATGGGAGCTTTTGCTTGATGATGAGTTCATGGAAGCCTATGAGCATGGTATTGTAGTGAAGTGTGCAGATGGAATTTTTCGTCGACTGTATCCACAGTTTTTTATCTATGGTGCTGACTACCCTGAGAAGTACATATTAACCCTGAGGGATTAATCTCAATTGATCAATTATCTAGGGTCCTTCTGGCAACAATCAAGTCACTTAGGCAATGTCCCTCAGCCTCGATGTCATGTTCTTAAGGACCAAATGTCAGATCTCGGCACAGTGAACGACATGAAGTGCCGAGAAAATATTCGTGAGGACAATGTTGAACGGCAAGATAAGGTTGAGAAGGCCTGCCATGGCATCTTCACAAAGGGGTACTCGATCATGAGCACAGTTTTTCAGAATATTATGGGTCTAACTTCATTGGTCCCAACACGGGCAAGTCATTTCTTCAGATTGACGTGGTTGCACTGACTATTCTCAGAATGCCTTTTCCAAGCGACTCTCAAAATTTGGGTTCAACTTTCATTCTATGCTCACTCCAGATCTACTACATGAGTTTGAGCTTGGAGTTTGGAAAGCGGTCTTTACTCACCTTGTCCGAATGGTGCATACTCTCGGGGCTAGCGCTATACAGACTCTCGATCAACGGTAAGTGTATTTCAAAAGAGCGAATCTTATCAACCTAATCTCTGTAGCTTCCGACAAATCCCAACATTCGGACGTACCACTATTCGTCGATTTCGAAACAATACATCCGAAATGAAGAAACTCGCAGCGCGGGATTTTGAGGATATATTACAGGTAACTCTGGCCATACTTTGTAATCTGCCTGACTATTCTAATCATAAACCAGTGTGCGCTTCCGGTGTTTGAGGGCATTTTTTCTGGAATGCATGACCAGCTCATGCAAGACATAATTTTTACGCTCTGCATGTGGCATGCACTCGCAAAACTTCAGCTACACACATCGACAACCTTGGAACATCTTCGGGTAACAACAAAAGAACTTGGTAAAGTTCTTCGAAGATTTGCAAAGGTAACACGCACAGATTTCGAAACAGCGGACCTTCCTCGTGAACGGGCCGCCCGATGATACGGAGTGTAACAATACACTCCTATAAATATGAATTTTAGCATTTTAATCAAATAGAACCTCTATAAATCATTAAATACAAATTGCATTGATTACAAGGATCAATGGACAAGCCCTGTCCAGTTGATTAAAGTATCAGCCAAGAAATGTGCAGTCTAAGGTAGTAGAAATTACGGTCGGCATGTGAATGGGCCATTTTAATATGCTTGAAGCCTGTAAATGACAAACACTATCATGAAATAGTACACTACAGGTGTTCTAGAGTAAAAACACCTCAGCACAGGGTGTTGGACTATACATTAAACATGGGCTTAAATTATAAAAGGATTAAAACGATTTAATTCGAAGCGAGAAGCGTATGCGTATACACGCAACGCGAGCCAGACACGAGAAGTCAGAAAGTCACGTGCTGACAAATATCGTGGAAACAAAGCATGTGACCACATCCTCACGCATGTTAGCTCGAGAAACCAAGCTTTTGGGATATTTCCTGACATTCCTCGAAGACAATTAAAGAAGTATACTATTGCTACTTGTAGCGTGTGTACAAAAACCATTATAAGAAAAAGATTAGTCAAAGCGCATAGTTTACGAACGTGTGAGCCATGTACGGCTATTCCCGCGTGCGCATCAAAATGATGCGTTCAGCCACAACCGCGTGAAAAGTGAAAACTTCGAAACAAAGAGCTATTCTATTGCGTCGCACGCAACGGAACTCCTTCGTTTCGTACAAAATACACATGATAAATATATTAAGAACGAAATGATGCTCAAGAGAGCCAAGATAAAGATTTTCTATTGAAAATCTACCTAGAAACCATAAAGCCGAAGGCAGATAGCAACGCATCAGTGTACGCGTCGGCCGAAAGGCAAGCCTATTGTTACTATGATGCAACGCGTTCAAAATAGTAACCGAGGCAATAGAAACGGAAAACATGAGATATCAAAGAAAGATAAAAATAGCCACTCCGGTTATCACCGCGCACGCATCAAATTGATGCGTTCGAAGCAAACACTACAAAATTTGTAGTATCCCTCGAGAAAGACTAAGAAATATTATTATACCCTAGTAAAATGTATCGGTTACTCGGCTTTCGTATATATACCGCAGAAAACACATGTAAAAAGCATAGATAAGGATTTTTAGTATTTAAGGAGCGCACGGCTAGGTCAATAATGCAAGGAATCGTCCCGCGTTGACCAGCTAGTTGCACTCCGAGTAGAGACTCAGGAGGTGGACAGTTGTAACCAATTTAAGGAGTTTTCTTCGTGATTAAGATAAAGTAACTGTGTGAACTAAGCCAGCGTGCTTTGGATTCAATACACTTTGATTTTGGAAAGCTTAAGGTTTTAAATAAGGAATTCTTGACAAGGCAGCGAACTTGTAAGGACGAGCATTGGATCGTATTGATATTGTAAAAGCTCAAGGGGGCTATACTAAGTCAAAGAGTCAGTTGTTTTGCGGAAAAATAAGAAAACTTGTTGGATAAATTATAAAACCAGAAAGACAAGCCAAGACAAGGTAGCCAGATCCATAAGTCTGGTATAGCACGGCTATTAAAACATTCTCAAATCACACCCCAATTATCAGACCGTTACAAAAGCCTTAGGGCTACAATATATGAAATTTGTACTGTAAATTCGTATAAAATCAATAAAAGTGAAATTCTACTAAGATAAAACATTTGGGTATTTCTTAATACCTTGAGACCCCGAACTCGAAGCATTCGTGCACATACTGTGTGTGTTGTGTGTGTTTAAGGTGTTGTGAGTGTGTTGTTTTTGGTGTTCACACATCAGTTCAGCCCGCGTCATCACACAATCCACATTCCCGCGTGTATCGAGCTTCTCACCGAGCTTGAAGACAGGCTGCAAAGGACTCGGCGAAAGGTGACAGAAATTCATCGAGTAAAAAGGTTCCCGGTTCAACACACAGATTTTTCAACCTATTAACATACAAGCTCCATTCATTGGGGGATTATTTCTGGGCTATCTTGATGTATGGAAGTACAGATAACTACAGTACACAAGTGGTATGTACATTGATTTATTTCATTCAGTTTACTAATTTTACATACTAGGGTGAGCTAGAACATCGGCGCCTGAAACGATTCCATGCACGAACAAATAAAACTCTCCGATTTCAAAGCCAAGTGTCAAATCACGTACGTCGGGAGTGCTACTTGAAGCTCATGCGGGAGGGAGAGGTAAAAAAGGATTTGAAGCGAAAACCTAATGAATCAGATCACCTACCCCCGCCGCTCAAGTGCATGCGATTTTCCTCACCACATGACAAGGACCCCGATTCCGACCATCTTCCTCCAGTTTCTCCCCGAGTGCACTATCAAATATCCGAATTGACATGGGATTTTATTAACCTACCACGATTTCTTGCTGAAAATTCAGAAGACAACGCGCTAATTGTGAGAAATCATTCACACATTTCACATTTTCATTGTTCATTGAAACGAAACAGAATTTTGACCGAAATCTATGCAACCATCTCTTGGTGCGAATCCTCGGATGTGAATTCAATGGTAGCGATGATCATTCGTTCACCGACAAGGATCACGCCTCCATTCACTTCAACCATGGTCGCATCTACAAGCACAAGACAGCAAGGATCAACTTCACGACATATGACATGCGACGGGAACAAGACTCAATCAATCCAAGAACCGAACATCAAGATATTATGGTACTTGCACATGAAGATGCATCCTGTGAAGAATATCATCCCTACTGGTTTGCTTGTGTAGTCGAAATTTTTCATGCAGATGTTTATCACATTGGAGAAAAATTGATGATGGATGAGCCTTACAAGATGGATTTTTTATGGGTTTGTTGGTTCGGTCTAGATGAGTCTCACCGAGGTGGATGGAAGGCTCGACGGCTTCATCAAATTGGCTTTTTCAACAGTGAAGAGGAGCGGGCATTCGGCTTTCTTGATCCCAATGAAATTATTCGAGCCGTTCATCTCATTCCTGCATTCGCCCATGGCCTCATTGACAATCTTGCATCAGACTCTCTTGCTCGCCACCCAGAAGATGAATATCACGAGGAGTGGAAGTATTATTATGTGAATATGTACGCTAATTTTCTATCTATAACTTGTTCACTACAGAAACATATTTTCTTTTAGGTTTGTTGATCGTGACATGTTCATGCGATACCTTGGTGGTGGTATTGGACACAAAGCGAGCCACCAAGCTTCTCCAGCTGTTTCTTCAGGAGAACTTGTCGATCATAGTGCTGGCCAAGAAGAGAGCAACGATGATCAAGAGGAAATTTGGGATGATCCTCAACCTGATGGACTGGCAGCTGAGGAAGAAGAAGAACTTGAAGTCCATGGGGAGGAGGAGGAGGAAGAGGAGGATAATGATGATGAAAAGTACGATTATGGGTATGAGGAAGAAGAAAGTGAGAGGGATGATGAGGAAGAGGATGAACTAATGAAGGAAATTGGGAGTGAGGAAGAAGAAGAAGTTGACCCATTAGATGAGTATGGTGAGCTGTAGAGCTGGCTAATGCTTTATTTTATTGCTGTAGTTATACTTTGAATCAGGGCTTTGGCTCATTTGTAAAAAATATATTTTACTTCTTATGGAGCACCAGCACCCATAAAAAAAACACCAATCAATGCCGATTTATAGTTAATTTCTATTTGAAAAGTGTTTGGAGCTTAGAACTTCTTGCCCCATGCTTGGAGGCCAGAAAATCATACACTGGGGAGAACCAGCTATTTGGCCAATGGGCACATGAGTAGGCATATGTTGATTGGAGGCATTATTGCTCTCCCATATGCTTCCTATATGCCTACCCTGTATATTCAAAATTTAACTCAAATAAGCCCCAAAATGCAAATACCATGGGATTCCCAGTCACAGAAAAAATATGCCTATTAAAATGGGCTATAACATGTGGCTGATTTGTTCATTCAATATGTGACCACAATGTGCCCAATAGGCGCATCATGGTCACATGCTTGATGTATTGCCACTCTAAAGTAAACATGCACACACAAATGCAATCAACATGGGACTGCTAGGCACATATATACTGATATATCAAATAAAATGCTTCTGATGTAATCAGGACACAAATTGAAAAGCCACACAAAAAATTTACCTATCATGTAGGCAAGATGTGGATGTCATGCACATGCTGAGAAAATTTATTATCTGAGCTTCATTGAAGTGATGGTAACATTCTGATTATATATAAAATATTCTTTCAATTTGCCCCAGTGGCACATGAAAGAGATATTTTGGTCACATTTAAGATGTATAAATTCTATTTGCCTCAAAATAAATACAGTATTTTCTTCGCAGTATCATTCATAATAAGCCTGGTGTAGCCATGTGAAACTATATTGAGTGATCAAAAAAGAAATATGCCTGATTACATATAAAATATTCTTTGAATTTGCCCTAGTGGCACATGAAAGAGATATGTTGGTCACATTTAAAATGTAAGGCTTCTATTTGCTTCAAAGTAAATACAGTATTTTCTTGGCAGTACCATTTATAATAAGCCTGGTGTAGCCATGTAAAACTATATTGAGTGATCAAAAAAAAGATATGCCTGATTACATATAAAATATTCTTTGAATTTGCCCCAGTGGCACATGAAAGAGATATGTTGGTCACATTTAAAATGCAAGGCTTCTATTTGCTTCAAAGTAAATACAGTATTTTCTTGGCAGTACCATTTATAATAAGCCTGGTGTAGCCATGTGAAACTATATTGAGTGATCAAAAAAGAAATATGCCTGATTACATATAAAATATTCTTTGAATTTGCCCTAGTGGCACATGAAAGAGATATGTTGGTCACATTTAAAATGTAAGGCTTCTATTTGCTTCAAAGTAAATACAGTATTTTCTTGGCAGTACCATTTATAATAAGCCTGGTGTAGCCATGTAAAACTATATTGAGTGATCAAAAAAAAGATATGCCTGATTACATATAAAATATTCTTTGAATTTGCCCCAGTGGCACATGAAAGAGATATGTTGGTCACATTTAAAATGCAAGGCTTCTATTTGCTTCAAAGTAAATACAGTATTTTCTTGGCAGTACCATTTATAATAAGCCTGGTGTAGCCATGTGAAACTATATTGAATGCTCAAAAAAAAAAATACTTGATTACATATAAGACATTATTTGAATTTGTCCCAGTGGCACATAAAAGATAAATTTTGGTCACATTGAAGGTGTAAGGCTTCCATTTGCTTCAAATAAGCACAGCATTTTCTTGGCAGTACCATTCATAATAAGCCTGGTGTAGCCATGTGAAACTATTTGCCTAGAAAATACATTGAGAGAAAGAAAAAAAATGTGACCTCATTATATATGTTTTAGAAAGGATGCTAAGCAGTTATTAGATGGGGTAAATTTTAAATTTGGAAAAAATGCAGCTATGGCTATTATAGTAACTGGCAGTCAGAAGGCATCTGGTTAGCAATCAGTCAATCATGAGTGAGTGGCAAATGACAAAGAGCTCATCCTGATCAGAGGTATGAGGATGATCCCAACATAAGTGGTAATCAATTACTTTGCTGATGCTAGATTAACTATGACTGTATGACTGGCTATCCTGACCAGATGTATTAGGCTGATTCGGATATATGTGCTAATCAATTACATTGCTGATACTAGATAACTAGGCTATGCACTGAGTATAGATAATCATAACTGCTAATAATTGATTGTTCTTATCAACACTAACTATGAGAGATAATTGTTAATGATGATAACTGCTGACTGCTAATAATTAATTGTTCTTGTCAATGCTAACTATGAGAGATAATAATTAATAATAATGATAAGTGCTGACTGCCAATAATTAATTGTTCTTGTCAATGCTACTTATGACCAATAATTATTAACAATAATAACTGCTGACTGCTAATAATTGATTGTTCTTGTTAATGATAACTATGACAGCATGACTAGCTGTTCTGATCACTAATTATGAGAGATAATTGTTAATGATGATAACTGCTGACTGCTAATAATTAATTGTTCTTGTCAATGCTAACAATGAGAATCAATTATTATTAATAATGATAACTGCTGACTGCCAATAATTAATTGTTCTTGTTGGTGATTGTTAATGATAACTATGACAGCATGACTACCACTCCATTGCTATTATGCCTTCATAGTATCAGGATAGCCAGTCATACTGTCATAGTCAGCATTTTCACTATGTGTACTGTCACTGAGTGTTGGATTATACAATCCAATAGTTATTTGGCTTACCCATGCAAACACTGAGTCTATGTTATCTATGTATAGCTAATCTTACACTGAGTGGATAGCTTACTATTATCAAGCATCAGCAAAGTAATTGATTAGCACTCATGTTAGGATCAGCCTCATACATCTGATGAGGATTGCCAGTAATACTGCCATAGTTATCATTACTAAGAACAATTAATTATTACCAGTTAGCAGTTATCATTGTTAATAATTATCAGTCAAGTTAGCAGTGACAAGAACAATTAATTATTGGTAGTTGGCAGTTGTCATTAATAATTATCTCTCATAGTTAGCATTGACAAGAACAATCAATTATTAGTAGTCAGCAGTTATCATTTACAAGGACAATCAATTATTAGTAGTCAGCAGTTATCATTTACAAGAACAATCAATTATTAGTAGTCAGCAGTCATCATTACTAATAATTATCTGTACTCAATACATAGCCTGGTATAAGCATCAGCAACATAATTGATTAGCACTTATGTCAGGATCACCCTCATACATCTGATCAGGATAGCCAGTTATATGGTCATGGTTATCATCAACAAAAACAATTAATTATTAGTAGTCACCACTTATCATTATTGATAATTATCTCCCATAAGCATTGACAAGAACAATCAATTATTAGCAGTCAGCAGTTATCATTACTAATAATTATCTGTACTGAGTGTGTTAAAACAAAGCTGCATACAAAGAGAATTGGATGGAATGGATTTCAATCAGAAGAACAGCCTGTGTCTTATAATTTAAATTTTTTAATATCTGAGGTTTATAATATTACAATTATTTTGTATTGCTATATATGACTATTTCTTGCTGGATCCAAATAATAATGCTAAATTGGAATTTCCCAGATTTGCTGATGACTAAAGTTTGTGTGTATTATTTGGTTGTATGTATTTATTTCCGAAGCCATTCCATGATTGCTACAAACTCCGATGACACTGGCTACATCTTCCATTCCCTCATGTGCAAACCAGGATGAAGAACATGATCACAAAAGGCAAAGGCCATGGTCACAGACGAAAGAGAAGTAAATGCCAATCCTGATTTTAAGGGTTGTTCGAGATAGGTTTCTCATGGGATTGATTGAGAGGGCAGTGGCCTATCGTCCGAAACTGCGACAGTGCATTGATGGAGGGGTGCATCTCTTCCCAGGCAAGGCAGGGAAAACGGCTCTTGCTGTTGTCGCACACTAATGTAGGAACATATACCGTAGCTGCAGCAGTTTTTGATGAATTGAAGAGGACTAACGAAATGCCACATGTCATGATCTGGAGAAGCGAGATCTGTTTGTTTCACAACATATCAGGCACCGACAGGCTGAATCCAATTAAGTGATGATGCAAGGGTAATTGGTTAGGCTTTGAGGAATAAAGAGCGACCTTAGTAGTCATAAGTAGTACCTGAAGACCTAAACACTAGGGGGCATCATATATCATGTAGCAGCCAAGTTGACAATCACCAGTCAAGGATTGGTGCTGCAAAAAAAAAAGAAGGAATGGACCCAAGAGAATTGGATGGCATCGGCTTCATGAGACGATTGAAGGAACGGCACCGGTTCGTGTCTGGAACTTTTGAGGAAGATGGTAAGGGTATGTACTATTTGGTTGTGTTTATTTCCGAAGCAATCATGGAATATTGCTTCGGAAATAAACACAACCAAATAGTACATACCCTTACCATCTTCCTCAAAAGTCCCAGACACGAACCGGTGCCGTTCCTTCAATCGTCTCATGAAGCCGATGCCATCCAATTTGCTTCAGAAATAAACACAACCAAATAGTACATACCCTTACCATCTTCCTCAAAAGTTCCAGACACGAGTATTCATGCTATCGTTGGTGCAATACGGGCGTCTCTTGTATTGGATCTGGCCATCTTTCAGGGAGTGGAGGGTGAGAAGAAGTAAGTACTTTAACGTAAAGTTGTTACAAACATGAAATGGTCGAGTGGTAATACATTTATCGATCGTTAAAATCAAGCAGTCATATTTAAGAAGGAGGGCAGATTGAGGGCAGGTAGACGGTGGAGAGCGTGGTAGCTATGGAGCAAAAGAACAAGTTTAGGGCTGATGAAGGCAACTGAGTTTGCTGGGAATCAAATGTCAATACCTACAAAAAGGGTGTGAAGCTACGTAAAAAGTACATGGTTCAAGATTGGAAGAGGCAAAGGTACAGCTGCGAGTGATCCTCCAAAACAACTCGGGAGATGAAAATGCTTCACCCCAGATCACGTTGTCTTCTTCATGAGTCCCACCTTCATCAGCGTCCCATTCCAAATTTCTTCACAAATGGGATTCAGGGTTACAAAATAAAACAAGTGCCAATCTCCAAAGAAAGTGCCAAGGGGAAAATGGGTGATGGGTAAATTAACCCCAATGCCGCCTGTCTCCACTGCCTCCTTCATCAAGGACCTCATTAGCTGAGGACCTGCATGCCTAGCAGTGTTTCTGCCAAATGTCATGGCATTGCTGCCATTGATAAAGTTGGGGTCGACAATAACGATGGCGATGTTGGATGTAGAAGCACGGATGTGGAACTTGGATAGCAAAAGTGATGATTCCTCTCTGAAATATCAGAATCAAGTAAAGAAGGCCAACAAGAAAACTCACAATCTTCCCATAATGACGAGACTTAGAAATGGTTCAAGATACAAGGATGGAGTTCCCTAACCGCAATCTGAGCACTAGAGAAAATAATCAGCATGGATAAGATTACAAGTTAGGAACATACAATTTTCTTGTATTGGACGCAAACAATAGCATCATTGATCTCGATAGTCGGTGGTGTGTTCAGGGCTTCAGCCATCGTAACATGATGTATAGGGGAAGAGGAGGCATGGGCACTTGTTCAAGGGGGGCGATTTAGCTGGGAGCGGTGCCTATATTGCTTCAATGCAATATAGGGAGAAATTTGGGGCAGGTGCATTAATAATAGAACGTTTATGTGGTAGGGGTATCTCGGATTGCAAGGAGCATGTGATGATGAGTGAAAATAGTGAACACGATGAGGGGGTGGAAAAAATTGAAAAAAGCAACCAAACTCGATATCAAGCCCTCCTCCACCTCCATCCTATGTGTGGGTGAATCGCCACACCCAGCAGGGATTTTTTTGTTTGCTGGCATCATTCTCCTCACTCCTGATGGCATGTTTATCCCAGCTGGAACTCTTCTCCCTCCTACGACAAAGGTGCTTCTCCCTTCACCAGCCACGGGCGTGCTCCCCCTCCCACCCACAAACATGCTCCACCACCAGCAGAGCCACTCTCTTCCCTCTAGTGGCGGTTACACCACAATTCTTCACACGCACCTGACTCTTACTCCCTACCCTTCCTCCCCTCAACATTTGAAAGCACCAACTGCTCTATATTGCCATTCTCGCCATCATGCTCTTATTTACGCTCATGTTCAGCATCCTCACCCTCCCCTTTGTCCTCCTCCAACACAGTTATAGAAGGTGGAGGGCTACGGTTCGGACTAGGTGTGACTGTGGGGGTTTACAAATGCGACGTGTGGGATGGATGTGAGTGTGAGTGCGGTGGATGGGGTGGAGCCTGCGTCTGCACATGCGATTGGGATTGCGACTGCCCCCTCCCCAGAATCTGTGATTGCGGGGGTTGCGAGAAACTTGCCCCTCTGCCATGATGTGTAAAAGCTTCATCTGTTTTATGTATCGATCCATCTGGTCCTTAAGGAAGCAGGAGCTGCGACATCTACCCCCCCTTATAAAGGTTGTTGTTGCTGACACTGGTGCATGCCCACCATTTGCTGTTGCGTCTCAAGGGTTCCTCGCTTCTCGATGTGTTTCATTCGATTCCTACGCCTAAATATGGGGTTTCATTAGCCCAAGCTGGGTTTGGGAGGAGAATGGGAAGAATGTAACAGGGAAAGAAAAACAAAGGGAGCACAAACAGTCCCAAGACACCTGGACAAGACCTTTACCCCATAGGAGGGATGGAAGTAAAAGAGGGAGAAGAGTGGAGGACAGAGAGAAAAAGAGGAATCAAAGGAAAAAAGATGTTCAAAGGCCCAAAAGAACACGCGAAACGAGAGGGTCGAACACCTAGAAAATGGCGGAAAGGGGACTCACTTAGCACACCCAGGCAAAGCATGCACACTCCCTCCTCCTCCAATACTACCTGCACTAACCGGATACTTTGGCTTCTTCATCGATGCGCCCGTAACGAACAGCACAAACACCTGCATCTGATACTGCTAAACCTGGCCCTGATGAGCCAGTGGACTCGGTTATTGTCCTCCCCCCGGCTGTTTGCTGCAATCGACGACATCTCCTTTGGATATGCATACCCACTCCTTCTTGTGCTTGTTAACCCTGATAGTGTATGTGCCTACTACCACTAGTACCATCCTTGCCGAGGGGTACCTACCACTTTTATGATAAAACCTGGGCAGTTGCCTGCACAGTCATTTCAATCCCCCCCAGAGAAATATGATATGAAATGCCTAGGCATTTCATTGTTGCTTGGGGGTGTATTTCATTC
>Ga0307507_10008458_pt1 | contig 14218 bp, 12 predicted proteins | sample 7_EM_MG_FD_207223 | JGI IMG/M metagenome (GOLD analysis project Ga0307507, IMG submission 207223) | Populus trichocarpa ectomycorrhiza microbial communities from riparian zone in the Pacific Northwest, United States - 7_EM | ecosystem: Host-associated > Plants > Roots > Unclassified | place... | reverse complement strand
GTGGAACTGGTATGTGTGCGAGTTTGGAATGTTGGAATGTTGGAATTCTGGGGGCTGCGCTCAACTTGGAAACTTGTATATATTGACTATTGTTGTTGTTGTGATGGATGATAGCAATTTGAGATGTTATAAGGGTTGATTTCGGATTTCATGCTTCATACACATTTCATGAGTGATGGGTTATGTCTGCCAAGCTTTAGTCCGGGTTCTTTGCATACTCGATTGTTACTTCCATAATATCCGAGTACGTGCGTATCCGCCGGGCACGGCGCAGTGCTGTAGAGTAGGGTAGAGTTCCTGCCCAAGGGCTTGCTCGCTCGCTCGGGAGCAGTACCCTAAGTTACTGGTACAGTCAGCAGGTCGGTGGGTGGGCAGGAACCCGTGGGGGTATCAGGAGGATATTATGTGAGATAGAGGTAATCTACATTGATTCTAATCTAGTCCAGTTCTAATATAGGTACGTATCATGGTATGTAGTACTTGGGCTACAATATATAATATTTTTCTCACGTGCTAAGGGGGAAAGTCGATTTCGAGTAGCGCGACAGGTTCAGTTGTATGATATAGTTTTTTCCCACCCCGGTAATGAGCACATGTTCGATTGCATGATATTATGGGAAATTAATTGAACCCGGTGCTGGTTGTTTTTCACTTACGCATAAAGTGAGGCATGGCTATGAATCGGGGTTTTTTTTTTCCATTTCTTTTTTTTTTTCCAAGATAGCATACAAAATAGAAGGTCTTGAGTAGAAAGGAGGGTGTAGAAGGATAGAAAGAGATATAGAAGGAAGGAAGTAGGGAAAAAGAAAAAAAGAAAAAGGTTTGGAGAAAGATTGAGGAAATAAAGAAAGTGAAATAAATGGACAAATGAACGGCAAAGCGTGGAGTAAAGAAAGAAGGGGTGTGCATTGACACCTCTCACGACAGACATACAGTGCTCAAGAACAGCGTAGGGCTATTCAAAGAGCACTCCGAAGAAATAGGGTAAAAATTCATCGACTTACAGACCTCTTTATTAATAATAATAAAACAGAACAGCCTCTGGAGGGGAAAGGTCGCGAATAATGGAGCTGGCTCCACCAGATCGAGAAGATAGGGAAACGAGGCAGAGCGGCCCCGGAGTTCTTTTGTAGGGTTAAGGTATTAGACCTCAAAGGGCTGGCCATAGTTGGTCTCGGTGCGAGCCCAATCCTCTATCACCGGGTCTTGCCAGCTCCACTCCGGAGAGAAGCCTAGGTAGGTCTGCACGTAGTCGTTCACGAGATGCATGACTGGTCCATGCCACCACTCGGGATCCAAGTCATTAGTGATCGCCGTCTTTTCATTACTGGTATAAACTACATTCGCCGCATGTGCCATAGGGACCGCTCTTCTAAACTTCGTACCCTGGCCATTCCCATCATCTTCATCGATATCCTGGTCGGCGTACTTGTCGCCGTGCCTCAAATCGTTTGGAGTGATGCGTCCATACCAGTTAAACCGGTCGTTGAAGGCAATCTGATCCGCAGGGTTTGGGCGTCTCGTCGCCTGGTCGGAGCCCCAGGTCCTCTCCAATTGCCACCTGTTGACCCTCATATTTTCTATCCAGTCTTCCCAAGACCAGCCGTAAAAGCTGCATTTCGAGAAAGGCTCCGCGTCCTCGGGCCAGATGTCCGGGTCTGCCAGACCAGCCCCGCGGTATTGCTGGAGAATATCTTTGATGTTTTCAGAGGCGGGGAGATATCCAGAGTATTCCCAGTCGACGATGCAATTGATTTTCTTGCCCTTCATGAGAATGGGATCTCGGCCAGCCGTGAATTTACCGTGCGTGAGGACATGGAAGGGCTCGGTGCGGAAAGTGTGCACCTGCGGGTCTTGAAAGGAGGTTCGGAAGGCCTGAAGTCTTCCAAGGAAGCGGGCCGCATCTTGCGCAGCCGGGACCGGAGCCTGGATCAAATGGTGTAGGGACTCGTCGTTGAGCACTAGTTGCCAAAATGCGTACTCCCGTGAAAGGGAAGCATCCATCCAGGCTCGATTGTTTGGGTAAGGAGGATTGAACCTGGCTTCCCAGAGGGTAGTGTTTTCAGCACCCTTCGGAGCTTTCTTGTTAATGACACTTGCCAGCACCCCCTGTTTTTCTGTCAGCGAGGCTTCTTTGTTTCCCCAATTATTTTTCAAAAAAAAAGTGATAGAGATTCCTACCCGGTCTTGGATCGGAGGTTCTGCTCCGTTTTGGCCGTTCCGTATGAAAAGCAATTGGAGACGTATTAATGCCATCTTCCTCACGAATCGTCTTCTCTGCCTGTTTGTCCAACCGTCATCCCCGCGGCGAAAGGATCCGGAGAAATTTCCATTGTCCTTGATATACTCCATTATGATGAAGCCACGCTCGAGACGGTTATACACGAGACTTCCCTCGGGCCGCTGAAAGCTGTGGGTATATACCTGGGGAACCGGTATGTGACGGAATTCGTTGGGGTGGTCGGCATAATACTGACGGATAGCATTCAGGCCCCTGATCTCGGCGTATGTAGCCCACGCCCGATGTTCTATATCTTTGTTACGCCTCTTGCACACGACTACCGCGTCCACCGTCGGAGGGAGCGGCCGGCGGCCAAATGTTATCTGAGGCGAGCCCCGTGGCTGTGTGTCTTCCACATCCCACATAGCGATTGTGTCCCGACTGCCCGTTTTATGGGTCTTTTTTTTGCCTCTTATTTGGTCTAGCCGACGGTTTTCTAGCCATCTCGGCACGCTCGCTCCTTGGTCAGGTGGGTGTGCTTCTCTGTAATAGCGAGCTAGTTCGTCCGGTCCGCCTCGCCCAGAGGGAAGTTGGTCCGCAGGAAGTGATGCGCGAAAAAACTCGGCTGTTGAAAGCCATGTATCAGGGTCAACTCTGGAAACCATTACGAAAATTTGGGAAATCAGGTCCTTTGCGAAGGTCCTCCGGTCTGTGATGTAGATTTGGGTGGTGAAGGGAGGTAATATATAATACATTGTGTACCCAGAACAAAGAACACTAGAATAACTAACAAGTAAACATCGACCACGCTCGGTAAAATGCTGTACTACGTGAATTCAACAAAGGGACTGGGCACGATTGTTTTTGTCGTTTTGGATTTGGCGCCCTGGAATCAAACAATGAAAGCATTGCCTATGCCTAGGTTGCTCATGATAAATCACTCGTCTCGTCACTCCCCCGCGCCCAGAAGAAAGGAAAGAGAATCCGATGCTGTCCCCCCTAATTGATGTATCAGGACACCCTTCTTTCATTAGGTTTGACGTAATCTTTGTGGTAATCTAAATTGATGCATCACCGTACTCATAGGGCTCCAAAAATCGGGCAGTGTGCTGGGGCGTTGGAGCTTCCTCCCCAGTAAGGTCTAGTCTCATAAAGCAGGCTTTTTGGTGCCCCTTTCGCCCAGTTTTCAGAGGAGGAAATTTTGGGCCATCGTGCTTGGAACATGGCCTACTTGCCCACCCGAGTTCTTGCTGTGCCCATGTACACTCGTATAATCCACTGGTATCTCCCCATGTGAAGCATCTCCGAAGTAACTTAAGGGGTATCGAGTTTTCAGCCAAGACATTGAGTTGCCATCTATAATCCTGGAATTGGTAGCTTGTTTCAAACCTTATGTTGGTAAGGTTTAGGAAGAAACTAAGTAGGCTAGAATTAATCGCAACTCTATTTACAAATTCAATATTCACATTGCCATCATTCCCAATACTGGCATTAGCTCTACGATTGAGTGTAACTATTTCTTCTTCCAAATCACTAATATCTAGCGCATGAGCCCCTTGGATAACTAATAATCAGGAGTATAAATAATTGAAAAGAGATAAAGAATTCAGGATTGCAAGAAGTTTACAGAATCCGATCTGACCTAAAGTAAAAGAATAGTACAACTGCCTTTAAAAGAACTAGTATGGGATGGTCTTCAATATAAGACTTGAGAGTCCATCATTAGTGTATTATAGCTAGTAATATTGAATTTAACAAGTAGCTTAAAACAATATTGAAGCTTTTACTAGTAAGTTAGGTTTCCAATCACTAGTTCTATGAAATACTATATTAAATATCTTCCTCTTAATCTTAAGAAAAATTAAGTTATAAAAATTAGAGATATCCCATAACTTAAATGAGGAAATACAATAGTAAATGGCAATTGCCTAAAAATATAACGAAATTAAAAGTGCCCTTAAATCTGAAACTAGCCACTCCCTACTTTAACCATAATATTATCTTAAAATTTTTATAATTCCCTCATCACTATCGGTCACTCGGTTCTAAGCTAAGCCCTCGCTTACTCAGGAGATAATTCCACACCGCGATAAATTTAGCGGAGAGCTCAACAGCTGGGCCCCACCACCCAACAAGAAGGAATTACATAACCAAAAGGCCAAGCCGTCCCATCCCCAAAACAGCAAGGAGACAAACCAAGGATCCCCACAAACACCTTAGGCATTGGGGCCCAAAACGCAGGGCAGAAAATATCCCACAAAAGAATCCCGACCACAGGAAACCTCCCCCTCAATTCCCATCCACCCTCTCCTAAACGCCCCTTTCTCGCACACAAACCACCATCACCGTTGTCACCACTGCCACTCGCAAACCTTCAATCACACGCATACGCCCCACCTCACCCCACCCCACCCCGCCGGCCAAGGTGAAAACAATCAAACAGCCAATTGACAAACTTTTTTTTCTTTCCGACGATGCTCTCTCTTCTCCGATCCTCCCCACCATTAGCAGCCGCAGGTGTCTCTATCACCCGCTGCCTCCGCGGTTTCTCGCGCTCTTCCGCCTCTTGCTCGGACATGTCGAAGATTACGATTTCCGGCAAGTTGTTCAGACCCCCGGAATTAAGCACTACCAGGAACGGCCGTCAATGCATCCGTTACACAATCCGTTCATGGAAGAGTAAAGAGAAGACGAATTACTTTAATTTCCTGTATATCACCGATAATGCGAAGAGTATCGAGTACTTGACCGGACTGCCACGAGGGTATGTATTATATGTTTGTCTCGTCACCCCTCCCGACCCGCCCATACACTGGTGATATTCCATGTGAACAGATTTTCTTTTTCTCTCCCCTTATGGGCCTTGGAGTATTATTGATCAGAGTTAATTGATTGGGTGAATTGACTGACTAAATGGTTAAATGGCGGTGGTGCTGTTGGATATTTTAGCTCTAAGGTAGTCGCCGAGGGTGAATTCAGCCCATACCGAATAGCTAAAGAGGACGGCAGCAAGATCTCCGGGTACTCTATCTTCTCCAGTCTGCATAACCCTATTCCTCCCCTCTCTTCCTTTCTCTCCTACTAAGACTCCGCAGATGCCCTACATGTGATCGAGAGGGGAAAGCCCGATGAAGAAGTGGCCAGCGAAGACGCTCAAGCCCAACCAGCACCCGCGCCCACCGAAGGCGATGAAACTCCCGAGCATCAAGCGCCCACCGAAGGCGATGGAACTCCCGAGCATCAAGCATCCACCGAAGGCGATAAAACTCCCGAGCATCAAGCGCCCACCGAAGACGATGGAACTCCCGAGCATCAAGCACCCACCGAAGGCGATGAAACTCCTGAACGCCAAGCGCCCAACTGATCCCTTCCTCCAACCTGGCCTCCGAAATCAAACCCACTTGTAGAACTAGGACATGCAAGGGAGGGGGGCATAGGAGGAGGGAATAGTCGTACATCTATCAACTTCCTACATTTTCGTTCCTTCTCTCTTCCTCGTTCCCCTTTGACATCTATTTGTGTATCACGACGACGACGATATCATCCAATATGAGTGATCGATAGCCAGTTCGCCAACCCTTACCCCTGAATAACTGGTACCGTAGTAGCCACGGATTGGATTGTATTGGATTGTCATAGGTCGTCGTAGGGATACTTGCGGCTGTTTTCCACCGGTTTCTTTTTTTTTCTTCACCTTTTATAGAAATGTTCATATTCGTTTTCGTTTTTTTTCTCATACATTTTTCAGCTACCCCCTATTCCTTTCTTTCTTCCCTTCTTCCTCTTTTCTATCCCCTTCATGAAGGGAAATTACCTTCTCGTATCGTCACTATCAAATACTGCTGGAGCAGGAGGATGTTTTTTTCCTTCTTCTTTTCTTTTTGCTTTCGAGATAAAACTTATGTATCATACTTCATGATCCATCACTCGAGTCGTCTGAGACATTGGGAGTTGGTGTGGGTCGAGGCGCATGATTCGGTGGCGCACACTTGAGGATGGCATTTTCGGGTGAGAAATTGTGAAGACTGGAGGATGGGGGGTTGTTCGCACAGTGTTCATCCTGTCTTGTATTTACGGTAGCTATTCGATCGGCGGGCAGACCCGCAATGCGACTTAAGCTTTGGAGGTTAAGACAGGCTGCATATCATCCCCTATTTATAGAATAAGTGACACCCACAGTGGAAAGCCTAAATGACATGTCCTGCCTGACTTATCGTGGCCATGGTTTGTGGTTTGCAAGACCCGTAGCAGTCGGTTGGGGTCTGGGATGTTACGTTTTGATCAAAGAGGATGTAAGAAAGGGAAATTCATAGTGTTTTTATTAGTTAAATGTGCAACAAACTAAAAGTGGAATTTTTCTAATACAGTAAACACATCTTCCACCGCAGCCGCAGAAAATCAAAAAAAGTCAAAAGTTTTGCCCAGCCTAACCAAAGCCCGAACATTATCGATACAAGTCACAGCCCACACCCCACCCCTCCCTCCCCCGGTTTATTGTTTAAATATTAACAGATCGTCGCTCTCCTGTTCTCCACGACGATATCCTTGTCAACACGGATTCCTCTGTCGTTGTAGGTTACGTTTCCAGTATATGCCCTAACGACGAAGCTTGGGCGTTCGTTTGCCAGGGGCCACGCGGGGGTTCTTGGGTTCGCCTCTATGTCGATTTCGAAAGTTCGGTTTCCAGCCGCACCCGTAGTTGCGGTCGGGGATTCCGTGACTGGCCTAGGAGGCAAATTAGGACTTGAAAAAAGGGGCAGAATAGGTGATAAACTTGCTTATCGTTAGAGGTCTCGGAGTGAGATTCATTACTACTACTTCCGAGCTGTCGTCGCGATACCCAACGCTTTGACAGGTAGCTTGCAATGGTGCCCCTCCCACCTCGAGAGCTGCTCTGATTGTTTCCAAGAGCAGATGTTCCCATTATGGAGTCTGGGAGGTATTTCCCGAGCCCAATTGTATCCAGCCAGCCCCTATACATCTTTAATGCATCATTACCCATTCCAAAGACGAAGAAAAGGATATATCCTGCACCAACACTGACCCACCGGTCGAATTGGATAATATCGTATGAAGGTATTCTGAGAATATAGTTCCAATCTTTGCCATGGATTAAATCCCAATCATAAGGAGTCCAAGGTTGCTCCATGTTCCGATAAAACACATAGAAAGTCAACGGGAGATTAATAACCAGGAGGACCAGAGAGAGAACGAATAAGCGAATAAATCTCGATGTGGTAAGACCGGAATTGGAGCTCCGAAGGATGTCCGCGAATTGTTGGCGATACCTGTGGACGCGTACTAAGACCAGACCTATAATTAAAGAGTTAATGAAAAAAGGAAGATAAATGAGTGATAGCCTGTGATGAGGGATGAGAAAACCAAACCTGCATAATAAGCAGAAACAAGTGAAATAATTGGCGGCCAGATCAAGACCAGTGGAATCGAGGGCCAAGAATCACCGATGGTAGGTGTACATCCAGTGGTGGCCAGGAGCACGTATCTGCTCGGCTGAACAAAGTAATGGATTGCCATCATCCATACTGGCAATCCCAGGCACAAAAGTAGGTCTTGCACCATCTCCCTCCTGCGAACCTGTTTCGTCTTAATGACGGATACCTTGTCCGACATAACCCTCGCGAGATTCCTGGCAATAGCTGCGATAGAACTAACTATGCCAGCTCCAGAGGCGATGAAGAACTTGATTTCGATATCACAGAAGATCTTGCCATCCCAGGCGGTATAGATATCAGACTCAGGCCCACCCCAGATAATTGCGTTGGAAAAAGAGAGGAAATTGAAAAGTGTAATCCAGACGATCAAACATATTGCCGCAGTGTTTTTGTTGCGAATATGCCAGGCCAAAGGAATGAAGGCGACGACGGTGGACAAGCCACTAAGGCTTATGAAAATATTTGTAGTGGTCATCAAAAAAAAAAAAAAAAAAAAAGTGAAAGATTGAAAGATTGAAAGATTGAAGTGAAGGGTATGTATTTTTAGAAATATGCAATCAAGTGGTGAGCTCGTGGAGTGGAAGAAGACGATGATGAGAAGGGCTGGGGAGGGATGAGGGAGAGCTCATGGCTAATTTTCGAAGATATACCCACGTGCCAAACATCTATATAGCTATGAACCATAGAGAGAGGGGGGGATGAATGGTGATGCAGTGGAGTTGATGAGCTCTATAATGTTTCAATGGGAGGGTGTCAAGGGTTGGTGTTGATGGAAGCGGGACGTTTATTGACCTGGGTATTACCAGATCGGGTTCTCAATAGGAATCTCAATGGTATCGTGTAACGAGCTCGGACCACCTTGTCAAAGGGTCCTCAATAGGTTTCAGGGCACGAACTTACCAACAGCCAATGTCACGGGACCTGCCGTGGAATATTCTTTCATTAATTTTCTTCAGGGTTGTTCCATCAGCAGTGGCCCACATACATACAGTCTGTATGATGAGAGGGCAGAGGTTTGGGCAAGAGTTCACGGTGCTGTGGGGTTTGTTAAAGAGCCAATGGGTGGGCCATCCAATCCGCACCCCTGGGATCCAGAGCTCTGCTAACCAGGCACCTGGCACTCCATGATAATGTTATTGTATCATACCAGATTACAAGTGTGTGCAGTACAGTACACTACAGTACCGCACAAGAATCTTATAACAGGTTGTACAAGTACGAGTATCATACTGTAGTTTTTTTTGATATCACATATCGCATCTTATCTACACAAGTACCGCACATGCGTTGAGAGGCATGTGTACCTCTATTCTTACTGGTCTCTGAGCAACCTCAGGGGTTTGTTGTTTCCCCTCCAGTTGGGCTATGGTCTTGGATTGCTTGACCCTGTGCGTCTGATGCGTACTTTTCCTATCACTCAAAAAAAAAAAAAGGTTGACAGGAACTCGCTCAGTGACTATCCCCATATACAACGAATACCGGGATAGCCCCCAACTATTGACAACAGTAAAAGTGTAAATTTAATCCTCTGGTCAATCAATAGTCCTGCGAACCCTTTTATCACCGCAAAGTATTCATTGGTCAATTCCTTCCTCAGTCCGTGGGGTCAGTTTGAGAGGTTTCCCAGTGATAACCACCGATAGGTGCTTATCGCCAAGCTTAGGGCAGACAGACAGGAGGACCCGGGTGCTCAGCCGCGTGGGAGATCCCGATTCCCTCGCCTCCCTTTTTTCGTGACGTCAAGCATGCTGGACTTTTTCCTCCCTTCCCCTTCGAGGTTTGTAGCTTCCCCCACGACACGTAGACTAATGCTCTTTTCTGCTTCCCCTCAACCTCAACTCCCTTTCCTTTCCTTTCAATCTCTCCCTAATCCGCCAATTGCCCCTCATAAACCACCACCTTTGTTAAATATCATCCCCTCTCGACAACTTAACTATTATGCTGACGCTTTCGACTGCTGTTGGCGTGCTGTCGAGGCCTCCAGGAGCGTGGTCAATTGCCAAGGACTGATTTGATAGACATGCTTCCCACCAACGAAAATTTTGGAGGCTTGCATCAGTTCACTGACGCTGGCGCTGCTATGTTAGTTAATACATCAAAGCTCTTGATCAAAGCTTCTGATGACCTAACAGCTATCAAATAAACTTATATTTATATTTCGAGGAGAAGCTAACCACGCATGCACACACACACATCTTTACAGTCATAATTGTTTTTTTCCTCAGAAAGTATGTACGCTGGCTTAATTAATCCTCCGTCGACATATCAATGGACGAACGTCCGTTTGCCATCTTTTGCTGCCTTTTGGGAGAGGAACAATACGGTATCAATTGCAATCTACGCCGCATACCGTTTTCTTGACTCGCTGCCATGCCACGTCACTTGCGTCTACAATCTATCAATTCAAAACCGACGAAAGAGCCGCTCAAAGGTATCATAGCCGTACAAACTGCAAATGGGTGACTTGCAAGAAGAACTGCGTGATTGTTTGCAGAGAGTAGGCCAAAAAAGAAAGAATAAAATGTAATAACGAAGGTTTGAACAGCTGTCATCATCAGGACTAGTTGCCCTCCGAGGATTGGCATTTTCTTCACCCGGTTGGTGGATGGAATACACATGTGGGCGGGGGATTTCGGTCAGACTGCTCGGGAGCTTTGGTGTCGACCGTTCGGTGTCACTCAGCTGATCAAATAACCGCATAAACGTATCAGTTTTACAATTTTTGGATGCCCCAATGAATCAACCTTGCCGTTTGACGACTCCGGTATTTTAGCGAGTTCGTCAATCACGCATACCAGACTTATTGCAGCCTATCTTAACATCCAATTATCACAGGGGAAGGGCGCGAGTGTACCAATCACTTGGATCCGCCGTATTGATATCCGGGGTCTTAGTGCATAACGTGCCTGAGCCCCACGGTTTCAAGAAGGCAATCCGAACATGTCCAGAGGCCTATCGTTCGTCGCGACATCTGTCATACCATCCGGGCTATCAAATCCTGCTTCCCCCGGACCCGGTTCCCAAAGTACGGGAAATAGTGGTTTCATTATACAAGCGAAAAAAAAAGAGCGGATACGATCGGATCTGTTTGAGGACAATTGCTTCTCCCTCTTTTCCTTCCTTTCTTCTTTCCAGAAGCCAAAGTCCTGACTTAAGATCGCCCTCTCTCTTAAGCGGTCTAAAGAATACTAGGATGCGCTCCTAAGAAAAGGGAAATTGATGGTTTCATGATTGAATTCGTCCCTCCGTAGCAGTTCCCTTGGTGGATAGGTTCAGGGATAAAGGCGCAGACCATAGCCCCGCGAAAACCCTCGCAGCCCTTTTGGATACGACTGCTGCTGGTGGTTTCAGCTTCTCGATATCTCTGGAAACTTGGTAGCGAAAACCCTTCGCAGCGGTGAGGAGACGAGACGATGAGCAAGTAGGAGAAGGTGTGGGGCAGGCAGTGCAAATCACAATGCATTGAAATGCAAAGTTCAGTGTTTGAACTGGCTATCCAGGCCCGTATACTCGACTCCATTGCACCGTGGCAGTCTATCGGATAATAGAACTGAGCAGGTATAAGGCTCTTGGGGCTGTGATAGGACGCGGGGTAGATATGGTGGATCGCTTGGCGGAAGACTTTCTCTTTCGCATCGGTGCCTGAGATAGACTATCGGTTCTTTGGAGTAACTACAAATCCGAATTGCCCGAGATACTATTTAGCGCCTTAGCTCGTTGAGGAATCTCCCAGACGGAATCGGGTATATTTATTTGATAATTGGAAGCTACTGCGTACTACATACCTTGTTTCCCCTGTTGTGCTCTGCTCTTGCGGCTTTGGTTTCCAAGACAATTAAAAGGTATGAAGACTCAGCATACATGGTATTCCCATACCGTACTAGTACGCATGGACGACGAAGACATGCCAGAAAGGAGGGCCAGCGACAGGTCTTGGTCATCGGATTCTTATTCTTCGAGGCACCGGGTGTTTCATGTTGTCAGCCAACCATTGGCATATGGGCCCCTAGAAGAACAACCATTGATACCACCACGAGTGAGAAGACTGGACAATTTAAGGTTAGACAGCAGCGATGTCCCTGCTTGACAGGGCGAGGCACCACCTATTCGCTTTTGGGGATATTTGAAACACCCGTTTGAGATGGCTTGGTCTGTAAGCGATTCTGGACGTTATCCCGAGAGTGGACACTAGGGCCGCGAAGAATGCTCCTAGGGGTTGAATGAAACGTGATATAGCCTCATCATATAGGTGCCTGGACAAAAAGATCTACTCGGAGAGAAGCCGGCTCTTCTGGACTCTTTTTCCACCAACGCGACTTGTATTCATGCTAGAGAAGCATCTCGGGTTGCACGGTGGGGTGAAAAGGGCGGAGTATATGCGAGGGGTGAGCAATAGTTAGTTCTTCTTTCGAATTGGGACGCTAAAATCAAGCTATGGTTATAACGAATACTTTGTTTTTCTCTCTATGTGCTATCTACTCTAGGAAACTATTGCATCTGGTGTAAGCAGAAGAAGATGAAGGAAATAGTAAAGGTACGTTTACGGGGTACATCTTCATCCCAATTGAACACAAAGAGACCTCAAGTGTTGAATACCTTGTGTTTCGCTCTTCCTGGTCTGTTTTCGCTTATGTCTGTGATGACGCTAAAAAGTGACGATAGTTGCGTCTTGGCCGTCTTTTGCGACAGGAAACAAGACGGTGATACTGTGACAACTTTGTTCCGTGGTCGCGGAAGACAAGAATTGATTGATGGTTGATTGAAGATCTGCGATGCCGCGCATTGTTCGCTTGAGGGAAGCGATAAGCTGTTTTCCCTTTCTTGGCGATTTGAGCATTTTCTCCGAAAAGCGAACAGAATCGGAAACAACACCGTCACACCAACTACTACTTCTAGTGAAGTAACTGTTGAACCTCCTGGGTGCGATGCCTCGCACCTCTAGTCTTTGCCATGACATATGCAGGACCCACCCTTTCTTGCACCGTCAACCAGGGGCTTGCAGGGAGACATCGCTAACGGCTCGGGTATCGCTGGAAGAAAAGGGAAAAGAAAAAAACATTGGTCGCATTTACCTGTTTCGTTGATACAGCCGCTGGCCCGCGATGGGTAAAGAGACCCCATGCCGTGGGGAGAAGGAAAAAAGAAAAGAAAAGAAAAGAGGCTGTATTCCTACTCGAGCGACATCTTAAAGTCCTTTATTGACAGGCTATTGACATGCATACTCTAAAGCACATATGTACTGTACACTGGGTACCAATGTGATTAAGGGATGTCAGCACCAGTAGAGAATAACAGGTAGTGTAAGTGAAGGGGCGGGGAAAACAGGTGGGGAAGGAGTGGGGGGTCGGTATTGGTACTATTGTAGAGCAAACCCTGCTAGAGTAGTGGGTTACTGGTACTCATGCATCAAACAAATGCTCAATGGAATACTGGATTCCGGGCCGTTCGCTTGGATGAAAGTTGAAATCTGATCATGGGAGAATTACGTCGGGGTTGAGCGCACACCTACCACGAGGGTTCCTGAAACGGCACCCACGGGGCTTCCCCTACCGTCCAAGAGAAACAGAAGTTTTGGGATCGCAGCCGATGAGTCCTGCCTAGCTAGGTGATTGGGGGGGGCAAATGGCCTGAAAGGTGAAAGAAAAATAGCTATGGAGCCAGACCAGGAAGCCTAGATCAAATGGTAACCTTTTTCTGATTGGGATTTTGAACAAAGAATAGTAGCATCGAAAGACACTAATTATGGCCCAGCAAATGGTTTGTTGGATTTATCTATTTCTCTCTATTCTTTTATTACTTATCAATGCAAACATTTCTTAGCATTTTTGGGCCGTTTTGGGCCTTCATATATTTATTTATTTATTTACGGTAACAGTGCGGCAGTCTCCCGGTATCAGGCTATTCTTGGTGGAAGTTGGTTTGGCAAGCCTGATTGGGTAATTCAGCGAGGCTGGTATCATCCAGCCCCTGATCCGACAAAGTCTGTCCGTCGAGTGGGATCGTCGGGTTCGCTGTTAATAATAATCGACAAGGTCGGGCACGGATACCAACAAACCACTCAAGCGGTGCAAATAGTAGTTCTAGGCAAATGGCGAAAGCCAGTGTCAAGTTGGATCCGATAGAAGATCAGGGTGATAGGAGGCGAGTGAGCTTGTGGATCTACGATAGGCGCCGCAGCACCACAAAAGCGGCGGAAAGAAAAGGTTCAGGAACCTATCCGACCTGATTGGTTCGGCCCGTTTTCACTCGTGATAAGTCTTTGCACCAGTGTTTATCGGAGAATAAGTTGCGTTATATACAAGGTTATCGTAGCATGACATACTGTACGAGTAGTTTCCTTCCTTCCTTTGCCAGAGTGGAGAGCGCGAGCAAGGGGCCGGACTAGGTTAGATTGGGCTGGGCAACTACGGTGCCGTAGGCACAGGTCATACAGTCGCATCCGCAAAGTTCTCATACCCTGGTTGGTATCAGTACTTGGCTTGGCTATCCCAGAGGTATTTTGATGTAGTGTACATAGTTAGCAAGCATAATAATCATGACTCGG
>Ga0307507_10008457_pt1 | contig 14220 bp, 11 predicted proteins | sample 7_EM_MG_FD_207223 | JGI IMG/M metagenome (GOLD analysis project Ga0307507, IMG submission 207223) | Populus trichocarpa ectomycorrhiza microbial communities from riparian zone in the Pacific Northwest, United States - 7_EM | ecosystem: Host-associated > Plants > Roots > Unclassified | place... | reverse complement strand
AAGGTGTGCCGTCTGCAATGCCACCCAATGTTCTCTGGGTAGGCCGAATACCCTTTGAGCAATGAACATTCATGTGCAAAACCCGCCATGCCTGCTTGGTGCCTGCACCATGGGTGCGGGTTGGGTGAGGGCTACTAAACCCCAACCCGTACGCACCCGCAGCATCTACCCGCACAGGTTTACAAACCCGTGACATTCCCTATTTGTTATCCTAAGTTTGCTTGAGGATGGAGTACGAAGAGGAAGACTGTTGTCAGTATCACATACTGGAGATCAGGCAGACCACTTCAAGCCTGCGATGGAGGAGCAAAATCGATGGATTGTCCTAAATGGTCAACCTAATGCTGTACGACATGCATGTGATCTCTGCATGTGAGTGTTTCTTGAACCTGATGGGACTCTCAGTGCGTGTCAATTCATCCCTCAGCCCCCAAATCTGACAGCTTAATTTAATTGCTAGTGAAATGCCAGGCAATTGTTGGGGATGGTTTGAGCATGGGTCAACCATGTTGTGGTGTATTCAAGTGCCAGGAGCCCTTGCAGAATAACCGGCACAGATTTTGTGCAGTTCATTTTGGTTCTCATGATGTTTGCACTGTCGTTGGTTGTGAAAACCCTGTTCTCGAGGACATGATCATAGATCCTGTTGATGGAACCCCCAGGATCACCAAGAAGAAGACGTGTTCACTGCTTCTCCATCAACAAATGGAGAAAAAACATCACGAACGCAGCACCAGCTCCTTTCTTTACAAGGAATGGCTACAACATGCCAAAATTTCCCAACCTGTGGATTCATTTTCGGGTGCTCACCGAGTACCAGAGCAGGATATACAAGAGGACCTCAAGACCTTTGTCGTTGACAATCAGGATGAGGTTGCAATTCACACACAGAAGAACCCAGGCACAGTGGGCTCCCTTGATGATGTTCAACAGCAAGATTCCTGTCCATCAAAATCTGCAGAAGGCAATCGAACATTGAAGGCACAATTTGGGCACCAAAGAACTCACAATGAACAAACCCTTGTTCACCCCTGTGGAGTTATTTTTGCTCATGCAACCATGTTTGGTGCCGAAGCTGTTTCCAATTTCCTCGTGATGGTGAGGAATGCCTTCTCTGTTCCTGGGGCCCAGAAACCTGAACATATATTCTACGACACCAACTGTGATGTGAGGCAACAAGCAGAGAAAGACCTGTGGTTCAAGGGTGTTGGGATGTGTGTTGATGCCTGGCACTTTCACAACAAACATGCTGTCACCCATCAGTACTGTCAGCTGCATTGCAATCCTGCTCAATACCCTGAACTAATGGATGCCTTTGTAGGGAATGTCATGGGTTTACGAACCCATGTGGGTTGGTGCTACGGGTGACTGCAGGTGCAGGTACGGGATGTGAGTTTGTAACCCTCACTCAACCTGTACCTGTGACACGGGTTTGACGGGTTTGACAGGTATTCCGGCATTTGCTGGTCAGTGTGATCAAGTCACATGGCAACACAATTTGGTGTGGTTTTCTCCCACCACCACCTTCACCGCCCATCACCCATCTAGCTCCCAACTGCAACCAACTGCCCACACACGCCCCTCCCCTCTGGAGAGGGATGTGGGCTTGCTTGATCTTACTCGATTGGGGGGTATGGCAGGAAGAACACAAGGGGGGACCCAAGTGGGAGGCCCAATTGGTGTCTGGTGTGTCACGAGAACAGGCCATGACTCATGGCCCGTTCTCGCTCATCCCTCTTTTCTGGACCCCAACTAATGCCCTTTCCACCTCTTTCCACATTGGCTGCATTGACCCGACCACGCACACCTTGCTACAAACAAGACAAGAACTGGCCCACCCTGTGCCACAGCGAAGACGATGACCACACGCCACAGCAATCAGGCGAGCACCAGCTGGCTTGACACCACATCTCGGTGCACACGCCGTTTTGATGGCACGAACGACCACAATGACAAATGACGATGGTAGTCATCTCTCCTGAAGAGGTGACTACCATTCATTCACTCCACCCATCCATTCAATGTGCTACGTCCTCTTCGACCCCATGCTAGGTCCGTCCCCACCCCTTCCTCCATTACCCTTACCCAGTCCTGCTCACCACTAACAAACGTAACCAAAAGCAACGGGTGGGTCAATGAACGGCTCTTCAATGAACAGTCTCCTTCCCCCTTCAATGAATGGCCTCATTCCCTCAATGGACGGTCTCCTCTCAGCATCCCATGACCTTCCGATCCTCGCAAGTTGCACGGCAGTGTCAATTGACACTTGCACTGCCCTTGCGAGGTTTATTGGTCATTCCTGGGGGCATACCCCTGCACGGGTTTGGAGAACCCATGGGTTTTCGTAAACCCGCTACCTGTACCTGTGAAAACCCATGCCTGTAGACGCGGGTACGGGTTTTGATGGGTACGGGCATGGGTTACTCTGGAAAACCCCAGGGTAGCCCGTGCCATTCCCTATGCCTTTGGAAAGTGGTTTTTCAATACGTCAATTGCAGAACAGACTAACGCCTGGCTTGGGGGGTATCATTCTATGTGTCGAGAGATGTTGCTGGCTAAGTTTGATTTCTTTCTTGACGAAATGATTCATCTCCGAAATATTGAAACTATAGACTGTTTGGAAAGGCAAGGATGCCACCCACGTAATTTATAAATGGTAGTGTACAACACAGATATTAGATACAAATCAATACAATGAGGGGACGAGAAGAGAGCGTATACAGAACAAAAAACATACAAAATACAATGAGTGGAGAATGAACAAAATGAAGAAATACAAAGAGGAATACAGCTTCCTTCTTGATCTTTCTCTCTAAATCTATTGCCAAGCTAGATTAGCGACGGAACGACTGTCAAATTATGAATGGACATACACTGAGACTCCATGAACTCAACTTCCCCCTCAGAATCTTCTGAGTGATGAGAGGCCCGCTTCTTCCTCTTATTCTTCATTAATTTGCTCTTGACCGACTGGTGCACCTTGGTCATGTACACTCGAGAAGTAGTTGGTGTTTGCATAGTGATGGCAAGGCGTTCATTGAAGTCCTTGCAACTGACCCCTGGGCATCGAAGGAGGAGGTAACCATCAGTTTTCATTGTGTGAGGGTACAATACAGGTGCTTCAACCCAGATCTTGTGTTCAAGATCATATAACTGGAGGGTATCCATCCCCAAGTGCTCGAGTGCACTCAGAGAATCCGTGACTTTCCACTTGGGCCAGCACGGACAATCAAGGATAGTGAAGACAGCAGGATCATGATTGTCCTGTAAACATGTAAGTAAAAAGGCGAGGGTTGAATTTAAACAACGTACCTTTTCCCACCAAACAATGCGAAATTTCTCGATGACCTCCTTGTTGACCTGCCCTTTACCTGGACTCTCCTGAGCTTGCTTGGATTTGTCCTCATATGGGTGCATCCAGTCCTTTGACATTTGCATGGTAATCGTAGGGTGGTTGGATGTTGTTACTTGTGTTACCAGGAGTCCTCCCATGGTAAAGGCTGTAGCGGTTGGTGGCATCAGTTGTGGGTTGGGAAGAGACGAGGTTGTTGCAATGGGACTACTTGGAGGAAGACCTCGCAAAGACTTGGCGATGGCCTTTTGGAATTCCGCATCCTCTTGAGCCTCCAACTGAGCTTCACAAGAATTTTCTGGTCATTCTGCAGCTGACTGAGAAAAGCCTTCATCATGCAGTCGAAGCACTGGGTCATGCTGCGTTAGGAGCTTGGCAAAGCTATCAACCAAGAGTGCAGGATCGATTGCGAATGTTGGGGGTGAGGAGGTCGAAGTTGGTTGGGAAGGAGGTGGGATTACAGAGGGCGTATGCTGAGGTTGGGGGACGATAGCTCTGTGTCCTTGGACCCCACTGCAGCCCGTATAGACCTTGAGGCAGCAGGACTTGCAAGCGCGGTTTGTACAGAAAGAGTTGGCAAGTCTTTTGCAGTTGGGAGCACGAACACACAGCTTCGAAAGCCGTTCCCCTGTGCGTGACAAGGTGGTTGATGGTTGGGAAGATGGCGCCACAGGTGGTTGGGTTGGAGGTGGCAGTGGCAAGGTATTAGGAGTGGTGGCACTAGGGACAACACCCTCTCCAAAGGTATAGAACCAACGACAGGCGAGACACTGTAATCATAGGTTAGTCTACAGGGAGAACAAAAGTTGAATGGATGCACATACACGAAGGTAGTATCTCCCAGGACCATGGCTTCCTCCGATTGTTGGCCCTAACACTCGGAGAGAGTTGAGACACTGGGGGCAATGGCAGGGCCATTAACATTAGGTCGATAGGTCATAAGGGGGGGTATTAAAGAGGACTAAAATAATGGAGAGGGTATAGCGCAAGGACTGTTGCATAGAAGACAAGGAGAAAAAAAGGTGATGGACAATCCTGCCGAACATGGAAAAAGCTGACAGACATGTTCGCCAAACACTTTCGCCAGACATTCCAAATCCCAAACTTACTGGCGTTTGTGGACCAACTTGGGTGAACACAAACACAAACGTGGACTGGCACCCAAAAACGGAACCTTAACCCCCATCTGTGTCCACACAAGCCACCAGATTGACATTGTCGAGTGTCATTGTCATTGTCACTGCTGACACAGTTCCGCCTTGCCTTGCTTGTTGCTAGTGCTTGGAAGTCCAGTCCAGTCCAGTCTTTTGTCAAAATTTGACAAGACCGGGACCAGGACCAGTCCTTGGAGGTTGAATAACCACAAAAAACTGGACTGAACCAACATCAACCAGTTCACTGCAGTTTTGGTTGGTTTTTTACAGTTGAAAGACCAGTCTCAACCAGTCTCAGTCTCAACTGGTTGAGGACTGGTCTTGTAGCTACTGAGTTGGGTAAAACATGTATGTAAATGACTAATTATACTGTGTTAGGCTAGTGCTACATGAGGGTGAATGAGGGGGGGTAAGAGGAGGGGGGTGGGAGCACTCATGCGTCCTTATGGTTGTCCATCGTCGCCCATCTCATTCTTCACATCGTCCTCAGTTGTTGATCATTGTTGTGGTCATCCATTGTCACTGCCACATCGCATCATCGTCATCCACCTGTCTCCATCGTTGTTGTGTGTTGTCAATGCCAAAGGTGGCAGAGGGTGAGGTGAGGTGGCGGTGGTTGGCAGGTGTTACAAAGGCTGCTGGGCATTGTGGCTATTAGATAAGAGAAAAAGGGTGGTAGGGCATACAATAGGGGTGCTCACGGTAGCATTTTTCAACCATTTTTGAGTTGTTTTTGAATCCATTTTTCTCTCATTTTTACTGCCAAAGAAAAAACTCTCCCAGTAAAAATGAGAAAAAATGAAGTGAAAAATGAGTGAAAAATGGCTACTGTGAATCACCCCCTTTGTAAAATCATGAAAAATGGTTGAAAAATGGTTGAAAAATGTGTTTCTGAGGCATTTCCACTACCCTCAGCACATCGGCATAGACTAGACTCTGCTGATGTCCATGATCTGTTTAGCATTGCTGAAGTTCAGTTCAGTCCAGTTCAGACCCCCTTTTGTCCGAACCTGAACCTGAACCTCCTACAAAATTTCCAAACCTGAACCTTGTAATTTTTTAGAATCATATTTTTCAATTTTCTTTGTGTCCAAACACTTTGAAACACATGTGCAATCTCTAAAAATCAGTTATTTATGCAAAGCTGTATCACAAACCACCTTTGATAAGCCAAATAGATATCATACAACAGACCCCAACAAGCGCACATGCGGGAAAGTCACCCAAAATATGGCCATCACCCATCACCCAGGTGAAGCATTGATACTTTACATTAAAATACTGAAGTGGTTATTAATTACAATAGTTTTGAACTAAAAATTACAAAAAAAATGTCGAAAATAGAGGGAAAGTATGCTCCCCAGTGGCTAATGGTTCAGAGGTTCAGTTCAGTCCGAACCTGTTCTCCAGAAATTTTCTGGAGCCCGAACCTGAACCTGAACTCGAACCGAACTTTGCATTCAGTCTGGAAGGTTCGGATTCGAACCGAGGTTCTGGACTGAACTTCAGCAACACTAGATCTGTTCCCTGATAAGATCATATGAAACTTTATCCATAAATTTTGACTGGATAATAAGTACATGCAACAGGTAGCACTAAATCACAGTACAGGTGAAATAGCATGATGAGATCACATAAGTATCCATGCACATCTGCTAACCACCTATTTACTGCATTTTTTTACTAAGAAAACAGTTGTCTTAGCCTATGTAATCCTATTTAATCTTGGTTCAAGTTCAAAATTTCAATCTCACTCTTTGCAGATGGTCCCACTATTTCTAGTCTATATCTACCATCCCACTATCACTCTTCTTGTATATACTCTTCAACTTACCCATTCATGCATGGGCTAAAAGGGGGAGGAAGACAAGGAGCGAACATGAATTTGGGCCACATGTGTTTACTCAATTGGAGTTTAAATGCATGAAGAAAAATGAAGATCAAAAATGAGGAGAAAAATGGGTCATCCCCAAAAACAAACACAATAGCCATTTTTTTCAGAAAATAAATTTTTGCTCTCATTTGTGCTCTCATTTTTATTTTTATTTTTCTGAAAAATGGAACGAAAAATGGATAGAAAAATGGTAGAAAAATGCAACCATGAGTGATACTAATCTACTCACCTGCCCTGCATGTGCCGCCATCACCGTCATCTCCATGTGCCGTCAACCAAGCAGGTGCTTGTTGCTGCCATGGTTGGTGTGCATGTGTGGGCCAAGGTGGGTGTGAGTGGTTGACAACAGTAGTGGGAGGTGGCAGCTGTAAGCAATGTCAAGAGAGTGGCAGGGGGTGTCATCGTGGAGGATGTGGCACACTGTGGCCATGTGGATGTTGTTGCTGAGGTTCCAGCACATGAGGTGGTGGTCAATGTGTATGTCGTTTAGCCCATTGTGGGCACTCATGATGTGAATCAGTAGTCACAAAAGGGTGGTGATGGTGATGGGGAAGGTGGTGGTAGGAGAAGGAAAGTTGTGTTTGTATTTATGTAATTACAAGTTGTGTTGGTGTTTGGTTATGAGAACCAGTTGAGACCAGTTAGACCAGTCTTTTGTTGGTCTTAAAAATTTCCAATTGTTAGAGACTGAAGACTGGACCACAGTTGTGGTCTTTGACAGTCCTAGGAATTTCCAGTCTTTGGCAGTCTTGGTCCAGTCCAGTCTCGGTCTTTTTCCAGTCTTGGGACTGGACTTCCAAGCACTACTTGTTGCTTTGATGCTGTCAAAGCAAATTCATTCAGCCAATTCTATATCTACTTCCAACATGTATTCATGAGAAACATAGCACAACATCCCAGAGTGGGATAGCCAGAGCAAGTCCAACACTTTTTCTGGGATGGCACATTGTGAGGACAGGCTAATTATTACACAGGGTAATACTCTTTTTTGTAACTATTTTTTTTCCTTTCACAAAGATGAAAGTCATGTGAAAGATTTGAGTATTCCTGCTTGTAAAACACAGAGAATAGTTGAACAGATCCTACACACCTTGCCTTTTATGCGGCATCATCTGAACAAAGAGTCCTTTCTCAGAAATTTCATTCTTTCTTGCCCCTTTTGTCAGCATGTCTAAATTTTGCATCACATCTGAAAACAAAGGGTCCCTTTGCTTTGGCTTTCCTCTTTATTTTACTCAATGGTCCAACTTTTACTACAATATCACAAACATGAAAATGCTATGAATATTTTAGCTTTTGTTCAGCCTTTACCAGCTAAGAAAGCTGTGGGAAAGGCCAAGCAAAGTCCTTGGCCCAGATTTTTTAAAATCCCATACCTTTCCCCACATGAAAAACTTAGAATATAATCAGAATTCTCCCAAAAAGAAAAAGTGTTGCACTTTCTCAAGATATTCTAATTGGAAATATTGGGCAATGTTTCTTGTGATATTCCTTTCTCCTCAATACAATTATCTTGAAGTTGCTATGGATGAGTTGTGGATCAGAGTAAGTACTACCCACCTGACCCCAAGTTCCAAACTTTTTTCCTCTGTCCTGGAAGGAATTGTCAAGTCTGTTGAAGAGCCATGGGACCTATCTGGGTTTATTTGGCTAAGGGAGCTCAGTCAAACCAGTGTATATGAGTAGCAACACACTCCCCAAATTGGGTCAGTGACACATAGGGATGTAAAGTGACACATTCGGTGAACTGTCAACATATTGATGTATTCCTCCTTCTTAGTGTGTCAATTGTACCTGTGCTTGACACATCTGGATGTGTCAAACATAAATAATTGCATGTCATTGACTGGCCCACCCTTGAGTTCAAAAAATATTTTTTTCACAAGTCTTTTTGTTCTTGGGTAAATTAAAATGGCAGTGTAATATGTATTCCTTATCTATGAGAAAAATATTTACATGGGAAGGTATACCTACTATGTAGAAGTAGGAAGGTGAGAGCAAGGTAGAGACACCACCTCTCCTCTTCAATAAATCCTCACCCCACCCTGTCCAAGCTGCATGCCCTCCACCCAATACCATCTCCACACTGACAGTGAGTTGTGGTGTACATTGTCAGTTCATCTGGTTGTTGGCAGGCATTTCTGGTGCCTGTGTCATGGCTCGCTTCATGGACAAGATTGTGGTGGGGGTACTCGCATTCGGGCTGGTGTTCGCATTTGGTTCACAGTCGTGTTTGGGATGGCACCTGCGTTTGGATGGGGTTTAATGTTTGTTTTTGGGCTTGTGTTCAGGTGGTGTTTGTGGTTGCATTCAGGGTGGCTGTCATAGATATGGGGTTCATGGTCACAGTCAGAAGTGTGGTGGTCTTGCTGTCAACATCGACCTGCTGGGGGTGCTTGTGGGACTGCAAGAAGGAGAGTGAGGGCAGCATACCTGGAATCTTGCCCACCTAGCCTGCTGTTGTTGATGTGGGGGGTGGGGTCAGAGGGATGGGTGGATGGTGGTGATGAAGAAAGAGCAATACATGATGTGTGACATTGCAAATGCAAATGTATTGTCATGCTTGAGTGTGCCAGTGTGTTGGACTTTCTCATGCACGACTCACTGTGTGTGTATGTGTCGACTATCTACTCATGTGTCCTCCTTCTCCTTTTGGGGAGTGTGATGAACTACATATATCCTCCAGTCAAACCAGCAAACTGAGGGACCCCCAGACATGTACAGTGAGTCATTTATCTGTTCAATCCATGCAGATTACCATAGGGTAGGCTTGAGGAGCTGTATCAATTCAAGAAAGGTGATGCACCCATCAAGGTCAAGGATGTCTACAACCTCAGGTTGCAGAACGATGTATTCCATTGTTAATGATGGCAGAGATGATGAAGGGCTCACACCAATTATAAGCTGGCTAAGTACCTAATTAGGATGAGTTCACCTGCTGGTTCACCGAACTGTTCTGCGAACCAGACTCCCAGTGGATGAGATGTCCTCCAGATGTTTAGCGAGGTTCAGAGGGTGCACCAACAACACCCAACACACTCAGGCACATGACAATGTGTTGCTGATGTCCCATCAAAGTGGCTACATTTGACACTCCGAATAGGTAGTTAGTGTATATATGTCTTTTCACACAGTGGCATGCTCTTAAGTCTCCCTGTGCAGTAGCATGTTCTTGGTTAGGGTTAGAGATATTTATTCTCCCTGCATGGTAGCATGTTCTCAGTTAGATTAGAAGGTTAGGTTGCCAGTTAGGGGGTTTAAAACTCTGGCTGCTGGGAGTCAGCTGAGGTATGATGCCTGAAGTCCCCATTTGGGAGTGTGATGCTGTTGGTATATCCTCTTCAGGATTTATCAATCCAGCAAAACCCTCCTCTGTTCCAGAGTTGGGGATCTATAGAGTGTGCGGTCCACCTGACCATTGGAGTGTGAAAACACACATCTGGTGCATTGGGTAAGTACAGGGTTTTCCTATGTGAACCACACCTATGGTTACCACATCACATCCCTAAATAGACTGGTTCAGTGATTGCATGACCCCTTCTAAGGAGAGGGCTTATTTAGGTCTCCCCCTCAGTTGACTTAATAGTTGAATAGCTCTTGGGAACTTAGATGAAAAATTATCCCTCCTCCTTGGTAAGTATAGCCCAGTGTTCTCCTGTAGGTCTATTCAAGGCCCATTCCTGTTAGCATATCAGGACATATGGTCATGTGACCAACTGCTACTATACTTATATACCTTTGCATTCTCTTTCCTTTCCCTCAGTTGTCATCACACTTGTTTCCCTGACACTGAGGCATATGTATCACTATCCCCTATGCACTACCCATATACTTACCTGTATCTAGTGCGCTCTGCATCTAGGTAATACTATAGTTGTCATCACACTTGTTTCCCTGACACTGAGGCTGCACTCTGGGTCTAGGTCTGACAGGTTATGGGCCCCACCTGAACCAGAGACTAGCTGGCATACTGGGGAACACAACAACTCACCTTTTATTTGGATTTCTTGCTCTGGGCAAGGTAGCATTCTGTCCAATCTTGTTCGACGCAATGTCACATACTGCGCATATACGCACTTTGACGCATACATGCCACCTGACATGACACATATACCATGCATGATGGAACAACAACCAGACCCTCAAGCATCAAATCATACAGGCAATCCAGATTTCACGCACACAATGGACTTGATGGGTGTCATGCCCCAACACATCCAACAGCCTTGACACACTTTATACCACCAAGCACCACCACACCTCCTCCCTTCTACCACCTCTAGTTCATGTCCTTTACCTAACATTCCCATTTCCACACAAATTGACCTGCATATATGCTCTTTTTCTTCTCAAAATAATGAAAACTGTCCTTTATATGATACACAAGCATTTCCTTTTTCTTCTACATATGTTAATCTCCCAACCAACAATAATAGCACCAACACACAACCACACAACATTCCACAAAATAATCTTCTTTCTCCTACACCATTACTGTCTCCGCGATACCCTTTCTTTTCTACTTTACCTACTATAAAAGAACTGTCTACTCCTTCTTCACCTACATATATCCCCATTCTCACAGGGAGGTTGGATTGGTGCCCCTGGTCTGAAGCGCTGATGATGGCTATCATGGGCATGAATCTTTTCAGCCATATCACGGAAAATTACAATGCACAATGGGGTTTTGACCCTGGCTCCATACCTACATATCCTCCCACCATCAATCCAAATTCCTCACATGAAGAATTTCATGCCTGGAATCAGTGGTGGATTAGGGATGGTCAGGTGCTTCATCTGCTCATCTCACAATTGTCACCATCTGCATGTGCTCAACTTCCTGGCGCTGGCAGTTCTCAGCCTCAATGACGCACTGCACACTCTGTCTATAAGGAACTTGTTCATCTCTTTGGCATCACAGACTTTCACACTGCTGCTGTCACTTGAGATGAACTCATCGCTCTTCATTGCACTCCTTCTCGTGTTGCAGATTATGTTGCACGTTGGTGGTCAGGCCTTAACAAGTTAACTTCTTCCAGACATCTGTTTGACCATGCAGATTCACTCTGACACTTTGTTAACCACCTTCCTTTTGGATCTGCTTATGACATCATTTGTGAATTTGTCCTCTTTGGCCTTAGTACTGCTTGTTCACCTGATCAACTACCCTCTTTTGAGTCAGTTGTCGAATGTGTGATAAACATTGACCTTAATCACGCTTACTTCCAACCTCCTTGTTCGTGCCACCCCAACAATGAACCCAATACCACTACTATGCCCACTCCCAAAGACAACCTTGCCACTTTGTCTGGTGCAGCTACTACTACCAATCCATCCACCCAACCTCGATCCTCTCACACATCCAATTTTTGTATGAAATGTTGTTGCACAGGTAATACGGGTGACAACTGCCCTACTGATGGGGGTGGTCAGGGAGGTGGCATTACAGATCAAAACAAAACATCAGTGCATGCATATATGATGAGGCAGGAGATGGCAGGAATGATGAGGGGAAAATGATGGGGTGGTGTGGATTCCCCCTCATTCATCCCTACCACTTCCCCAGAGCTTTGTGAATGCAAATGGGTGGGGTCCCCACACATCACCCACTTCCATCTCCCTCCTTTGATTTTGCACCCAGAACGAGCCAGCACATGTACACCCCAAGCCCAACTTTGAACCAAACCACCACCTTGCCCCTCCCCTCGTTGAGGGATGTGGGTGACAAAGAGGACAGGATAGAGAGGTGGGGGTAATTACTGCCTTGTAGAACACAAGGTGATGGGGCAAGGCCATTGCCATTTTGATGCAGTGAGGAGGGTGGAGCCCTCCTTGTTTTTGTCTGCTTTCCAAATTCAATGCAGTGAGATATGCCCATCCCTGTCTTGTCATCATTCCAGGTTTGAAGTGGCAAGGTGGGTATACCCTTCCTCATCATTTGCATGTACTTTCAGTGATGAGGAGCATTGTAAATAATAAAATTTGTATATAATAATAATAACAATAAAAATTCCACATGGATTTGTGAAACCCATCACCTGTACCTGTGAAACCTGTACTCCTGGACATGGGTATGGTTTTGACAGGTACAGGTGCAGGTTGCCCTGGAAAACCCCAGGGTAGCTCTTGACATTCCCTACAATGTCGTAACCACCTCCAATCTTCAGCTCAAAGGCATCAAGCAGAGCTTTCATGGTTGCTAGAGGGTTTTGGAACTGTGAACAGCAATCAATTAGTGTTGAATGGGAAGGAATGAGAAATGGGTTAGGATAAACTTACAGCTTGCTGCTCACTACCATGTTGATGATAATCAGGACAATGTCATGGCAACAAAAAGACAGGAATCCCTGTCTCATCATATATACCCTTGGTTCTCTTCTTTGAAGCTTCATTGGCCATGTTGGTCCAGTGATCCTCACATGGAGTGGAGTAGTCTCATTACCATCCAGAGCCTAAAACAAAGTAGTCAACAAAAAGTAAAAAGAAAGTACAAGATGCACAGAATGCACCACCTCATTGCCATGCTCTTTAATCCACTACAGCACAATGTCCCTTTCCCAAAGGTCTACAGTCTCTCACTCAATGTAATATCCTGCTCCCACTGTCCTCTCATCCTTGTGTTCACTTGCCTCTCCCATAACAGATGCATCTCCATCTCCTGGATCAATGGGCACAGCTTTTTGACACTGGACATGCTAGAGAGAGTCATTCCCATCCATGGTGACAAGCATGTCAAAGACAAGCTCAGGTTCACTGACAAGCTTATGCATGCAATATGGACAGGCATGACAAAGCCTCCATCCTGGATCATCATGCTTGAGAACAATTTCAACATGTTGATTAATGCAGTTGCAAATGAAGAGGTAGATGTCAAAGCAGTTAGAGAACTGCTTACAAAGATAAGGTTGGAAGGGGGTGCCATGGAGGTCACAGAGTGCCTCAACAAAGGAATGGATTGAAAGATGGGGGCATCAAAGGCTGGTGTTGTGGTTTAGCTCAAGAACATGGATTGTAACACCAATGGTTGGCAAATACAGGGAGGGCACAAGGGATGAGTCCCTCATGAACAAAGGCAGCAGAGATGCTGGTATCACCTTGTCATAGAACAATGTCCCTTTGGCCAGAGGCTTAGACAGGTTTGAAATCAGGGGAAAAGAAGATTGCAAGAATATTGATAGAATATACCAAAGGTGTCTAACAGTGTTATGGCATATTTATGTTGAAATTCATGAGAGGACAGAGCAGGGTCATTGTTTGCCAAAGCAGCATCTCCAAGAGAGGAAAACCACTGGAGGTAGGAATTGGTCATGCCTTCCATCTGTTTATTGAAAGCTTTGTTCATTTAATGGACTTGATTGTGGTGGGTCCTGTCATCCACTTGACACTTTCTAAAGAAATAAGAGGGTCAGAAATTTTTGGAAAATAAAAGTAAGGAGCCTGCTTCATTGTGGCCTCAATGCAATGCTCAACAAGGTCACAAAACTCATCTCCCTCATGACACTGCGGGCACTGGCCTATTTATTCAGTGAATAAACTCTGAATATATGGAGAATAAATTTAAAATATCTTCAAACACAAATTTACTGATTATATTTTGAATATATTTAAAATTTATGCTTCAATTTGTTTCCATTTTATTCAGTGCTTATATTCAAAATATAGTAGTCGGATATACAGTGAATATATTGAAATCAAAATGTGGCGGACACCTGTCAACCGCCACCTGCTATCTCCAGCAGATCGATCTAGGGAGTGAGTGCGGGATGTTTCAGGACACGTCGAGGCTCGAATGGGCATCATCAGCAATAAACAATTGTGTT
>Ga0307507_10008456_pt1 | contig 14221 bp, 9 predicted proteins | sample 7_EM_MG_FD_207223 | JGI IMG/M metagenome (GOLD analysis project Ga0307507, IMG submission 207223) | Populus trichocarpa ectomycorrhiza microbial communities from riparian zone in the Pacific Northwest, United States - 7_EM | ecosystem: Host-associated > Plants > Roots > Unclassified | place... | reverse complement strand
CCTTTCAAGCTTCGAAACTCGGGAGTCTCAACAGCACAAGCCACACCAACCCTTGCGATAGCTTTGGCGGTTAAAATAAGTTTAAAATATTTTTAATTGTGATTTTAAAAAATAAATTTTGAAAAATGTTATAATGAGATTCATGTTTACAAAATATATCATAACCAAGACTTAAAATATGCGATAAGATTAGAATATGATAAACTTTTGCATACAAAATAAATCATAAAAGAGCCTCTCCATTAAAAACTATATAAATACTACTCTTTTAGAATAAAAAAAATAAAAATAAAAATATGTTTAGTAATAATATATAAGATAAAAAAATATATATATAATTATTTTATTTTTAATATACATTATTATCGAACTTATTAATTTAAAAAAATTAAATATTATTTTTTTTATTTTGATTTATATATACTGAGTATTGAAATTAATAATATTAAAATAACTTTAATTATAAAACTAAGATCAACTTAAAGGGTTGATCCGCAACTTTAAAATTATAATAATTATTATTTTTATCCATATATTGACCCGAATCAACCCTATTAAACCTCTCAACCTATAACCTAAATTATTAAATCTCTTAACCTATAACCTAGATTTTACCTTGCTTAACATTGACTTGACTAGGGTAAACACAAATTAACCCTCTTGATCCTGACTTTGCTCCAAGCTGTCCCTTGAATTAAAAATTATAAAATTATAATAATAAAGTTTACATTGATACAAATAAGTTAAGTTAACCCCCCGACACATAATCCAGATCTTATTGACCTTATTGCGAGACGACCCTCAATCAAATCAAGTTTTAAAACCGTGATCACATCTACAATCATATCTACTATTATTATTAGGCTAATCCGGTTAACAGTCAACTTCAATTGTGACAGACTCGCACCGAATCAACCCTCACATCATCAAGTGATGCTTTGTTCCATATCCAACCCCCAAAAGAAATTTTAAAATTATATTAAGTAAATTAATCTTTAAATATTTTAATCGAATAATTTTAAAATAAAATTTTTTAAAAGGATATAAAAACTCTGTTTTAAAAATACAAAACTTAAATCTTAATTATCTCTCTACTGTCCCATCACTCCTGAGAAGATGCTGTGAATAAACAGGGGCTATTTTAACTGTGGTATATAAAAATGGCCAACAAATACTACCAAAAATACCAATCACCAAACAGTTAATAATAGGCTGCCAAATTACCAAGACAAGACCCCGACAAGGCGGCGGCACTCAACCGAACGGGCGGCGCCTATCGAGAACACCGCAAAGAGACAATGGACACACCATAGTAGCTCCTCTTCCAGATCCAAACATAACAACCCACCGTCAATTTTGACGTTGAGAACATAGTTTGCGTAAAACACCTACCGCTGGAAGCCCCAAAACTACACGGAAACCAAAAATTCGTTTCGCCAACATCTTCCCAGTTGACAACGAAAAAATGATCAAAACTCTAGATTTAACAAAACTAAACTAAGAATTAGATCAAAAATATAGCATTTGTTCATGCAACCACTTCCTTGTGGCCTCATGTCACGAAAGAAAAGACAACCGGTCAAACAGAGTTACAACGGAATAAAATATTTCAAAGGTTCAATCCCCACAAGATAAAACACCATCTACTAACCCCACCATCACACAGCCTTCTACTAACCCAACCATCACACAGCCTTACACCACTACCACCAAACCTACCTATCAACTACCTAAACTTTGCTGCTGCTGCTGCTGATTAAAAGAACAGTGTTCTCCCCTTTCAGCATGTGCCCCCTTAAGCACGTTCACCTCTGATCCTCCTAGCCAGCTGGATATCCTTGGGCATTATGGTGACCCGTTTGGCATGGATGGCACAAAGGTTGGTGTCTTCGAACAGCCCAACAAGGTATGCCTCAGCTGCCTCTTGCAGTGCCAACACAGCATGGCTTTGGAAACGCAGATCAGTCTACACAAAAAAAAAACAGAAAATGCACTATCATCAGTATCGAAACACCAAATCCACATCCATAAACACTATCAAGATAATAACTACCGAATCAATAAATCATACCTTAAAATCCTGGGCAATTTCACGAACAAGCCTCTGGAAAGGGAGTTTCCTAATCAGGAGCTCAGTACTCTTCTGATACTTACGGATTTCACTGCATTGCATAACATCAACATATTAGCATTTAGTTAATTAACAACAAAATACCTAATCAGAAACAAGCAATGAACAAGTGCACAGCCCATTCGAAAAAGGAACAGTTTTCTATAACTCACCGAAGAGCAACAGTTCCAGGGCGGTAACGGTGAGGCTTCTTCACTCCACCAGTGGTTGGGGCAGACTTACGAGCAGCCTATTAACACACAACAGAGATTTCGAATTAACAGAATAACACAATTTAATGCAAGTTACGCCCGCCAAAACACAAATAATTAGACCTGATGGAATAAAAGAGAAAAAAAGTACCTTGGTAGCGAGCTGCTTCCTTGGTGCCTTTCCTCCAGTAGACTTACGAGCAGTTTGCTTGGTACGGGCCATCTATACACAACCGATTCATCAGAATCAATCATCCAAGTAACAAAAAATAGACAGCATTTAACATTTATTAACACAACTTCATGCAGATATTAACCACCTCGCTTTAGGCCTCCTGGGCAACATTTGAGAAACTGAAGAAAACATAATCAAAACCACACGTCTTATGCAGAATTCATATGTTTGATCAAGCTTATAACATAGGCCATGAACGAAACTGTGTTTTCCTTACATTTTCTCAGCAAGCAAACATAACCACAATTCAACAAATGTTATCGAAATAGGAATGACCTTGAAACTATTACACAACTAGTGACATAAAAAAACAGTTCCATCGAAACATAAATGTCTAAAAAATCCTAAATTGGTTTGAAAGTTGACATCAATAATCGCAATCATAACAACGCAAGAAAAATTATTTAATCGAAACGAAAATGATAAATAAACCGTAAACTTCGAAAAGGATCCAACAATTTCAAACACCGAATCAAGAACACACAAATTCAATACCCAAAATCCCCCAAAGCAGACTTCAATTTCAAACAACAAGTAACCCTAATGATCGAAGAACTTAATCAGACACCCTAAATTAGGAACAAGAGAAAATAGAATACTCCAAAAAAGGCACCTTTGAATCTCTTCAAGAATCTCTCGCTCCCTCCCTGCGTCGAATTTTTGTAAAGTTTGAAATCTAGAGAAGTCAAGGCGTACTTATAGAGATTTGGAGTTAGGAATCGGACGGGTAAGATTGGATATCTTTGTGCTTTCTCTCCTTGTTATCGGACGGTTTAAACATTGTTAATTTGTGTTTTCTCTACTTGATATGAACGGCAAGGATGTGGTCTTAGAGAAGTGACGCGGATCGCGAAGGCTTGATTCTACAGTTCTATTGGCCGAGGGAAGTGACATTTTTTTTCTGTACTTTTATGTATCGTGAATTTTGTAACATGGAACTCGATCTTAATAAAGGTCGACAAAAATTTAATATTTGTTTTTATTTAAAATTATTTTTTATATATTTTATTATTATTTTAATATTCTAATATTAAAAATAAATTTTAAAAATTAAAAAAAATATATATTATTTTTATATATTTATTAAAAAAACACTTTAAAAAATTATTATTGTCATGCGTCCAAGAACCTTCTTAAGAGATTGTAAGGAAGGACTTGCTTGATGCTGGCATGAATGACATAACAAAGTCTTTTAAAATATGAATTTTGAATACTATTATATAAATACAATTCTGATAGATTATCTTTTATTAGAAAATACGAGAATTGAATCGAATCATGTAGTTTGGAATGTTTAGAAATGAATTGAAATTTATAATTTGATTATATTGTCTACTCATTTAAATTTAAATTATGTAAATATATTTCTTAGTAAGTGTATGCTTCCAATCTTATTTTGATTAATAAACAATTAAAATTCACGGAGCCTCAACAAAAATCTAATTGCGAGTAAAAAAACGGAGCATAGGAGTTGTGAAAATACATTTATGTTCTAAAAATCAATGGGCCAAAACTAATTGGTTGCATGTTATTGTAGTGTACCATAATTTTTTAAAGTAATTATTATTTGAAAATATAATAAAATACTTTTTATTTTTTTATTTTATATATAAACATATCAAAATTATCAAAAAATACTAAAAATATCGATTTAATAATTTTTCAAACCACACACACCTTTAAAATGTACGCAAACACGGCTCCAAACAAGAAAATAAATAATGTCATGAGTATTACAAATTTAAGGATGTGTTTGTTAACAAGATGTGTCCCACGTCTCGTTAACAAATGTTCTTTAACTTTGTGTTACACAAACTTAAATAATAAAAACATTAATTATAAGTATAGTTATTAAACTCGGCTTGAAGGTTGACCAAGCTAAGGGGCTGAGTCGTGGGTCACAAGTTGACCCGAGTAAACCCATGAAAGTTTTAAAAATATATGTTTTAAATTTTAATATCTCACATAGAAAAATCATGAAACAATGCATGTAAATGTGGACTATAAAAAACAAATATGAGGTATAAAGTGTAGTATAATTATCTCATATTGGAAAGTTAACAAACAATCTATGTGAATATAGACTATAAAAAAGAAATGCGAAGTGTAGTATATTTATTTTATATCAAAAATTTAATAAACAATTTATATGGATATAGCTATATATAGTTACCCCATATTAAAAAATTAAAAAATAATGCATGTGGATGTAGCCATATATAGTTATCTTATATCAAAAAATTAAGAAACAATGCAAGTGGATGTATTATTTTAAAACAATTTAAGCTATGGAGACTAGATTTGAACAATAGACAAATATTCAACCCCCTCTTCTTTAAAAAATCAAAGATTAAAGTACATGCAAGGAAAATATGAACCCCAAGTTTGTTTTGGTCACTCAATTTTTATTCTTTTAAACTTGATCCCTTAAAATGTAAATGTTTCGAGATTGGACTTAACAATGTTTTTTGTTTGTCTAGATATAAGGATTCCACTATATCAAGGAAAACTTTTGACGAGTGGTTGATACTCATTTAAACATCTTTTTTTACATTTTTTTTTAATTGGCCTGCGGCATAAAACAAGCACTAATCTATAGCTTCTAAACAGCAAAAACTTCATGAATACTTCCATTTTTTTTTCCTGTTTCTTTTTACATGAGGCATGAACATGATTCGCCGTAACCACATTCAAGCGTAGTCTTTCTGTTGATGCAGCCTTTTGCTATTACATTGATAGATAGATCATAGACAGACAGAAGACTGATCACGCTGATTGTACATCTATTACACTGTCTCAAAATAAAAATTACATTTCAATTTTGTCATCTGACATAATTTGGATACATTTTATTGAGATGATTACGTTATTTATGAATTAGATTTAAATAATATGAAGATTAAACAGGTAAAACTAATTATTACATCCATTGCTGTGGGAATAAAATCCCGAAAAGAAAAGCGGCGAGCACAACCGGAGCTCCAACAGGGACCCACCCAAGAACACCGAACAATTAAGCCGAGTCGAATTTGTAAATTGAACAGCAATTTGAAAGGATTCCAGTGCTCATTTACATGTGCCTTTCCCGCGGCTTCAGCAATAATGCATGAATCCGTTGCCACTATAAAATTAAAAAAAAAAAAAAACATATATTCCCTTCGACTGACTAACCTGATTTTCTATTACAAGAACAAAAAAAATTAGCACTAGCTTGATAACAACTCTAAGAAAGTATAAACCAATTAGATTATACACCGACGAACACCTAAACAACTTAGCATCTATTTTCATTAACTGGAAATCATCAAGCACCATCCTAAGACAGCAAACCACAACGTGTAAGTTGGCATGTCAACCATTAAACAAGCAGAAACAACCATGCGCAGCCAATTTTCTCTTCTTGACCAGCTTTTGAAATGCCTTTAAAACCAACTGGTCTAATTCCTGGAGTTATTTACCTCATTAAATTAATTGAAGTTGAGAGCCAGAAACCCGCACTTTTATCTCGCTTCCTTGTCATCAAATTGAAAACAATCTGCAACCTTAAGATGATTTGCGAGCTGGATTATAGCTGACTGCACAGCTTCAGATCTCGCAGAGACAGAGCTGGGAAGATGGGGTAGGCAAACAGGCAGATATTGCTCATCACCTTCAGGAGGGCAGAAGACCGAGAGCACGGATCTGCAGAATATGAATCTGGAGACACATTCCATAAACAATGTTGGAGGATTAGCTAAAATCCAATAATATATCCAAACTAAAAACAATCATTACATAGAAAGGAGCAAAGAATGAAAAGGGAAAGGGTCCTGCATCTACATGGCCAACCTATTGTTGTAAGAACCATTTCAGCCACAAGTCAAGAACCATCAAAATGTATAAAGGATATTGAACAACTCCACAGATTACTAATACTTTGCTTCTATTGAGAGATAACTGTACCTAAGAATAAGCCTCCGTAGAAATGGATCAGATAAAACTTGTGCCCAAACCAGATCCAGGCCTTTTGATGTACAGAGAATAACCTCCCACTCAGAGAATGCAAGGGAAAGTATCTCCTCAGCATCATTATAAGAATCCTAAAAGAACAGTGTCATTAGCCACAAAAGAAAAACTAGGAATAAGAAAATTATCATACAAATTAAAGAACTTAGACCAACAACTTACCATATCAGAATCAGAAGTGAGGCCAACCATCTGGCAGAATGCCCGCAGAGGAGCAGTCAGGAAAAAGGTAAATTGACTTCCATTATGTGTTGTATCAACAGCAGATGGATTCTTGAATGCTGGCCTCAAAGGTGAAAGAAGCAAAGCAGCTGGCTCTCCCCTTTCTGCACCATGCAGGACCTGAAAATCATCCACAACTCAAATAAACAACTTGACGGATAAACCAGAACTAAATAGGGCAAGATGAAATGCAGAGAATCCTAGGTATGATACACCCTGCAGATGAATGATAAGAAGCATTGATAATATTTGCCTCATAAATCCCTCTGCAGTTATGCCAGCAAGACAAATTGACATTGGTAGAAAGGAGTCAGATCTAAATGCATGTCATAAGATGAGGCTATGCATGCCCAGCAGCTACCTCCACAGTACATTGAAGATTAAGGAATAAATGAATCCCATCAAACTCGCTACCAAAAGAGGTCAACAATGTAGCTGCTTCCTCCACAGTACATTGAAGATTAAGGAATAAATAAATCAGCACTAGCATATTGATTAAGGGATTAAAATAAATCAGGTAAGCAGCTGCCATGTGCATCAGTTGAACATAAAACCTTGGCTTTTGCATCTACTGTGCACATCAGTTGAACACACCAGGTATAGATTAAAAGTAGCAAATATTTTACTATTTTATTTTTATTTTGCTGAATAGAACACGGCCATAGGAGTTGATACCATCACTGTACTATAGAAAGACATAGGGTGTGAGATGATAAGTCTATCTATATAGATACTGGTGTTAAGTTTTATAGATCAATCACTTCAGTTTACCTAAAAAAAATTTTATATAGATAGAGTTGCAGTTTTCAAGTACATCATACCAATAGGTATTATTGTCTAAACAGACAGCTCTTCATGTTTAAAGAACAATTGTATTAATTACAACAAATGCAAGACAAATCAATAAACAATCAAGCTTGAAGTTGGCATTATTAATAGTAAGTTACATCCAACAGTTTGATTGATGAAAGCTAGTGCAGTTTTAAACTGCATATGCATGCAAACAGCAAGTAATTCCAATGCATGAACCGATGAAATATTTAATTTAGAAAGATCCTCTGCAACATATTTTCCTTTCCTTTCTTTCTTTTTTGAACAATCTGCAACATTTTTCTCTCCCTCCAAAAACACAGACACCCACATCAAGGGGCAAGCATACAATGCAATCTATCATGTTCAATGATATTTGTAGACACAAAATTGTCATATGTTAAATTTAAATGCAGTTCCACCACAAGCCAGAAAAAAATCCAATGTATGCACTAATGACTGCAACATGTTTTCCTTTCCTTTCCTTTCCTTTCTTTCTTTTTTGAACAATCTGCAACATATTTTCTCTCCCTCCCAAAACACAGACACCCACATCAATGGGCAAGCATGAATGCAATCCATCATGTTCAATGATATATGTAGACACGAAATCATCATATGTTAAATTTAAATGCAGTCCCACCACAAGCCAGAAAAAATAATTCTAAACACTAGACTGTAGAATCAATCCAATTTCTACGACAAGCTATTCACAGGTTATGACAAACCTGCCTTGAATGCATGGCTGTTGTCACTATCAATAATCAAGAAAAGAGGTCTTCGAGTGAAAGGAATTATATCGCCAGGGTAAAGGGCATTTGACCCTGAAAATCCAAAAGCATCACACCTTAGAGTGGAACAGCAACACAGGAAAGTGATAAAGTAAATTCAGTAAACTGAGGCTAAAAACTAGAAAGAGCAACAAAGAAGTGCAGCCACTCACCACCATTTCCCCGAGGACCTAAGCAGAGACAGTTGTCATGGCAGTCACTTGACTCTCTCTTCCCGTTACAATGGGATTCAAGTGCATGGATTTTCTGTTCACTGTATGCTCCAGAGACAACCCTGTCTTTGGAAGATTTCTTTGATTCTCCAGAGCTTTCTACTTGAAAAGCATTACTTCGAGCAGCCTTCCCTGAAGAAGTGATTCATGAAGATAATTAGTCTAAGATGATGAGACACAATCAGTTGACTTGTACTGGCTTATGGAGGATCATTAACCTGAGGCTGATAAATATATGAGTGCGATGCTCTCTGGAGGGAGCTCTTCACAAATTGTTGCCATAACCTATGAGTGAATAATTTAGTCAAACTGAAACCAGCATTTTGGAGTATATAGCATGGCAATGAAGGAATGAAAAATAAAAATATGCCCTCAAGGAATAAATGTGAAATGGTCAGAAACTTGTATATGAGCCTTACCCGCTGATTTCCAATGGGAAAACTAAGTCACAAGTATACTTGTACCATGGTTTTCAAATAGTAAACTACATGTTACTTGTATAAGATTTTGTTAAATTGAGCCGTGTTCTACAGCTGATGTCACTGTGTCATACAAAATTTACTTGCACAGAAAAATTCTGCCACAACATACACTGACTACGACTGTGTTCCATGCTAGTGAAGTTATCACAATTTTTTCGATGAAATGAAAAAATTTCGCATGAGGCCTGGTTGACAGGAAATCCTGATAATGCAAACAGAAAAGCCTCACAAAAATGACATCAATGGCTTCATTCTGAAAGCAGAGCAGCCTCAACTGAAGCATAAAAGACAGAGCTGGGTATCTCAATAATGTAAGATCTTCAGAACTAACCGCAAGCAAATATGTCACTGAAGGACGATAAAGAACAGCTTTCCTTGGATTTGATGGTAAAGATGGATCGGTCAAATCTGCAGCCAAGTTTATATTTATCAATCCAGAAGCTCCAGAATGATCAATTAGAGTGCCATTTTCACTCAATTCAACTGGATGCTTTTTGTAAACTGATTCAACTGGACGCTTTTGGTAGAAAGATTCACTAGGTTCCCATTCTAAACATTGCATCATCCTGTAAGTGTCCAAAGTAAGTTCCGCAAATTTAACCTGAAAATGACAAAAAACATAACTTGTTACAAAAAAATTCACTTAATTGGGCCAACTTGCTAATTCAAGCTCCATGTGAACTTATCAATAACCAGTCCTACAAACTCTAAAAAATATTTTACCTCATTTTTATGATAGCTTGTCAAGAGAGCATCTCTGAATTTTACAATCTTCCTCGCATGGAAACGAGCCAAATAAGGACGAGAAGCTGCATGAGAATCAAATAGAGCACAGTACCGCAAAGGCCTGACATTTGTGAAGGCACTATCAACTTCCATAAAGCGGAAAATTTCTTGCACCACTAGCTTCCATTCTTTGAAGTTTGTTTCCTGAGGACAAATAATTCATTTTTTATTGTTCATGCAAGTGTTGACAGAAAGTTACATGCAGCATTTCAACTTATAATAACACAGAAAATTGATAATTTTCTCTAGTTAATTTGGACATATTAACCCAAAGCCTCCTAGTCCATGTCTCATATAGAAATGCACAGAAGTCAAATTTACAATGTAAATTATTCATTCTACCAAATAAGTAGCTATACTTTGCATTGCATCCATTGCCTCACCCAACATAGCCTCACAAATTCTATTGCTTGAACTCTATTCTTGGCAATGATCTATCAATTATCACTTTGGAAGAACCAATGCAACTAGGCCAACTGAACTAACTACCAATGGTTATGAGCATTGTTGGTGCTCTTAACCATTTGGACATGATGCTCCATAGATGGTCAATAGAGAAGGTACATAATAAACGATGCCATGCTTCCTTTCCGTCAAAATAGGGTGTTTTTTTATAAGATAGGTATAATATGTAATGCATAATGCCAGCTGCAATTACACAAAATTCATTCACCTGAAATGACATAAAACCAGATGCCACATCTAGCTGGCATGTCCTGCAACAGTAACTTTACCATCTTGTAGTGTTTGAGAGTGGTGTAGCTTCTGCTTTTGGGTGTGCGTTTCAAAAGCGTGTTTCATTTGAAAAAACATCAAATTTATGTTTTTTAGTGCTTTTCGATGGTTTTGATGCGCTTATATCAAAAATGAAAAAAAAATCTGAAAAAAATCATTTCAATGCATTTTCAAGCAAAATGCATTTTTGAAAAGCACTCTGCACCACAATACCAAACACACAAAAACCTCCCATAGCAGTGTGTCAACTTTATTTAAAGAACTGTTTAAAGTAGATTAACATGTAAATACTAGAAAATTCATTGACGAAAGACCCCTTTATCACCTAGAACTAAAAAGGTCTAAGCCTCTTTAGGATTGCTACCCCTTTATTTCCAACTTCCAAGGTCTTTATTTCCAGTAAACTGTAAATAGAAACCCAATCCAGTGTTTAGCAACGATCTCTCTATATTAAGTTTGAGAAACGCATCCCCGAGAATCAAAGCGCCAAATTAACTTTAAAAAATTAATTAATTCTTTTCCTTAACAGATATCAAAAGCTTAATTTTCATTCTATCACCCCAAAACATAAGAATTCTTAAACCTTCACCAAACAAACGTAAAATTGAGCTCCAATTTTCACAAATTCAGCAATCTGGCTTCTAACTAATCCGAAAAATTACCTTTCTACATCAAACGAGCCGCTTCATTTTCTTCAAAGTCAGTTAATTAACCGTTTCCTATTCCACAATTTCCTTCCTTACCAAGTTCAATAAAAAAACAATTCTCCACAAGAAAAGGCGAATCCACATAAATAAAAAATTCAAAGTCAGTAAATTACTATAAAAGAAAAAAAAACACAATAATCCACCAAAAAAACAAATAAAAAAATCCTAAAATGGAGACAAAACATCTGCAGCCAAAATCACATAAATAATCAACAAAAACTAAACATTTTCTTCTAAAAAAAAAAACAAATCAAAATTAAAAAATCAACTTACTCGAAAATTCGTCTTGCAGTCATCAACAAGAGCTTTAAACCTCTCAGCAAGCAATCTCACCATATCCATCTTGCTCAAAATCAAAGCAACAAGCAAGAACCGAGCATAAAATCTCAACTCCTTAAACCTAACACCGACATCAACCTTCGCTTTACCACTTCCGCCGGCATCAAAATACTTCCTCTCCAAAATCGCTTCGTAAAACACGTACGCTTCAACTAAAAACCTGGCTTCATTACTCCTCATGTACTGATTATAATACAACTGCCCGATCCGACTCGCGATCTCTCCGATTTCCCACCGGTTCAAACCGGAATCAACTAGCTTTGACCGGTTGTCCTGCTGGTACTTCCATAACCTCATGTACGCCTTGAACACTTTCTGAAAGTAGTGATTCTGCGGGGAGCGTCCGTACAATGGCAGGTCGCGGACTCGAGCGAACTTCCGGTCTGCGCTTTCTACCAAGGAGTGGAAGGTTTTTGAGACGTCGTCGTTTTCTTTCTTCGCCATGGGAAAACCGGGTTGGTAAGAAAAAACGACGGCGTTGTAACTCACCGGTGCTTGTTACCGCTGCTGGTTCTCATGAGAAAATGTAGAGAGAGAGAGAGAGCGTTGTGTTTTCCTTTAGCTAATGAGTTGTCTGGCTTTTATATGTATTTTTTTTTACTTTTATTTATTTATTTTGGAGTGATTAGTTTTTTTTTATTATTATTGTAACAATGGAGCGAGTTGCATTGAAATAACAGAAGCTGATTCTCAGTGATACCCGGGCATATGTTAGAGAGAGAGAGAGAGGGAGCGAGAGAGGGAGCGAGAGAGGGGTGATGGTGTCAAATTGTCAATATTTATGGTTTAGTGATATTAGTCAATTATCATCCCTGTGCAAGTTTATTTTCTTATATTGATCCTTGAATAATAAATTATGCGACCGTGGAGTGCATTTCTTGAATCCATTTTATGGCAATTCCCGTCCAATTTTGCTTTTTCTTTTTCGAATATTTACTCTTGAAAGTTGTCTAGATGTTAAGCAATTTAGCTCTGTATCAAGTGCAATTTATCATAACAAAGATAATTTAATACCTCAATTTTAAGATTTTTATTAATAAATTTTAAGTTCAAATCCTAAAAAATATAAAAATTTTGGATGAGACTCAAAGATAATGAAAGATTTCTTTTTTTATTCACGCGGGGTGTCCAGACCAGCTTGTGCGCACCTCGACTAATCCTCACATGTCCTGAAATTAACGACCATATAAACCTCCAGTGGCTATCAATATTAACAACTACATGATTCGAACCTGAGACCACAGGGAGAGCAAATATCTTGGTCTCAAGCTCTTACCACTGAGCCACCTACTAGATAGTTTAATGAAAGATATTTTTCATCGAAAATATCAACTAAAAGCTATCAAGTTTAGATGCAAAAAATATTGGATGAGTAAAAATATTTTATCCAAAAATCTATTTAAAAGAATAGACTAAAGTTTTTATGTTAATGTTTACATTGTGAAAATAAAAAATAATTTGTAATTTGTATAATAATAAGCGTGCAAAATAATGTTTACATCTTGAGTTTGACGTACCATTTATGACCGTTTTTATATTAATGTTTATATTGTGAAAATGAAGAATGATCTATAATTCATACGACGAACATACAAAATAATGTTTAAATCTTGAGTTTGACATATCATTTATGGCAGGGAATATTCAGGGTTGACGGCCAAGTATTTCTACAAAATTAAAATTCAATGACTTGATTGCTTATTTTTGTAATATGAGGTTTAATATGGGGGAAAGCATCATATCGGAGGAGCAGAAAAAAAGTCAAGAAACCCGAAACTAATAAAGAAGAAATATCTGTGTGATTTTGGAGGAGGACGGTGCTTTATAAGTTTTTAATCGTTCGATGTGATTTCTGGTGATCGAACGGGGGAGAAATGAGAGCTACCGATTCGAGAGGATGATTGTGTTTATTTTTTATTTTTCCTTAATTGATTTTTTTTTTGTCTTGATCATGGCATGATGCTTGATCTGATGGAGTAATTTATGATTGCTCCCCCCATGAATTCTGCATTTCAGCTGGCTCATTTCCTGCGTTGCAGGGAAAAAAACATCCACTGGCAAGCAAGGGGCAATAATAATAAATTATCTAGGTGGTGGTTCAGTGGTAAGAGCTTGGGATCAAGAGGTTTGCTCCCTCTATGGTCTCAGGTTCAAACTCTGTAGTTGCTCATATGATGGCCACTGGAAGCTTACATGGTCGTTAACTTCAGGGTCCGTGGGATTAGTCGAGGTGCGCGCAAGCTGGCCTGGACACCCACGTTAAACTAAAAAATAATAATAATAATAATAATAATAATAATAATAATATTAGGGCCAAAATAATAATAATAAAATTAAAAAAATAAAAAATCTGATAGCGCGTCAATTATTCGCTTCACATTTTTCAATTGAATTCCTAAGATCTCGTTTGTTTGCTGGAAAGTAGTTTTTTTTTTAAAGTGAATTCCGAGAAAGTGAATTATTTTTTGATGTTTGGTAGTATAATGAAAAATAAGTTGGAAAAAAATTTCCAGTATTTGGTTATGTCATGGAAAATGAGTTGAAAAATAACTTATTAATGTTTTATTTTTCTCAA
>Ga0307507_10008455_pt1 | contig 14224 bp, 8 predicted proteins | sample 7_EM_MG_FD_207223 | JGI IMG/M metagenome (GOLD analysis project Ga0307507, IMG submission 207223) | Populus trichocarpa ectomycorrhiza microbial communities from riparian zone in the Pacific Northwest, United States - 7_EM | ecosystem: Host-associated > Plants > Roots > Unclassified | place... | reverse complement strand
CTACTTCAAAGTCTCCGTAGTAACACTCTTCCCCACTTTGAGAGTATTGAGCATGCGCAACATCGTTATTCCGAATGAAAATCTCACAGGCATCCTTAAGCGCTTTCTTATCAAGCGCCCCGGTTATCCTATGTACTCGAGATACGTGACAGTTTATTTCGTCTGGTGATAAGGTCCATTCAAAAAAGAACCTTTTTTGATATACAGATACTGGTAATTGTCTTCGGTGATTGGTTCCATGTTCCATATTTAAGGTATATTAACTACCGTAAACGCTGTAAAATAATGTGTTTGCTTGTTTAGGTTTATGTAAACCCAGTTAAAGGCAATAACCTAAATCAAAAGCGTTAAACTAATAATTATTGTTTGTATTTTACATCCATATATACTTTATTTTTCATTATTTTTTTTACTTACTATAATCAATTTAACATGGCGTAAGTCAGGGTGCACATATTAATATTTTTAAAATACAAATGAATTTAGAAAAGCAGATTGAACAATCGCATTAAATCACCGACGCAGGTTTCAATATTACGGATTCTCATACTCACAAAAAAAACTCCAATGAAATAAATTTCGACGTATGCGTGATCGGCATTCTTTTTAGGTTACTGGAATAAGCAAACGAAGAACCGCTGAAAATACAGTAGAAAATTTAATGCAAATTATGTAAATGTAAATAGTAAATATAGAAAAAGCTGCTTATTTGCTCGCGTTGAAATTGTTCTAATGAATAGCTACGAATCGTATTACTACTTATAGTATTAGATAATCAAACAGAAAGTTTAGCTTTGAGTAACCATTACCCGTATTTTTATGAATTTTGATGTAGATAAGCAAACATTAAACGATTTGGGAATATTTCATAACAACAATTCCCGCCAATCTATATATAACCTTTTCAGCCAAACAAATACGATTGGTGGCAATGAAGCGCTGCAAGAAATGTTCAACAAGCCACTTATTGATCCTGGTCAAATAAAGGAAAGAATAGAAGTGTTTTTATATATTAAGGAACACAATATTGAAATTAGCTTAAATAAAAATGACTATGATTTTGTAGAATTTTACTTAAAAAAGCATTACCATGCAAAGCCATTTTCACCTATAACCAGGTTTTTAGAAAGAATTACATATGCTTTTACTAACAACGATGACCATTATGTAATTAAAACTGGCATAGAAAGCATGCTGTCAATACTTGAAAGCTTATTAAATTACGTCGATGCACTAAAGGGTGACCTGCCCAAAAAGATAAAGGAATTCCGCTCAATAATTTTAAACATTTTTCAGCAAAAAGAATTTTTGTGGCTAAAGCAACTTATAAAAAAACCTAAACATAGCACTGCGGATATGGCAAAAGCCGACCATTTTTTCCGGCATCTCGCTTATGAAAAAATAAAAGTTTTATTAAACATTGGCTACCAGTTAGATGTTTATCAATCGGTTAGTATAAGCGGTAAAGCACTTGGTTTTACATTTCCTATAGTGAATGAAACCAATGTAACGGAATTAAGTATAAAGGGCTTATTCCACCCGTTTATTGCCAATGCTAAAAGTAATGACATTCAATTTAGTCCCGATAAAAACGTCGCTTTTATTACTGGTACTAATATGGCTGGAAAATCATCTCTACTTAAATCAATTGGAATAGCTATCTACCTATCTCAATTAGGCTTTCCAGTGCCGGCGAAAAGTATGGTAACTTCTGTATTTAAAGTCCTGATTACAACGATAAACTTAGCAGACGATGTTGAACAGGGGCATAGCCACTTTTATAAAGAAGTGTTGCGCGTTAAGCAAGTCGCCGAAAAACTAAATCAGTCAAAAGATATTTTCGTAATTTTTGACGAACTGTTCAGAGGTACAAATGTTAAAGATGCATATGACGCATCTCTTGCTATTATCGCTGCCTTTGCAGAAGTAAAAAACTGTTTTTTTGTCGTATCTACACATATTGTTGAGGTTGCCTATGAATTAGCTTCCATTCAAAACATCAATTTCAGATATATGGAAACTATTTTTGAAGATACGAACCCCGTAAATACTTATAAACTTAAAGAGGGCATAACAGAAGAACGATTAGGAATGTGGATCGTGAACAATGAAAGGATTCTTGAAATAATAAAAAACTCTTTAAAATCTTAGCTTTTCTCATATATTCACTAATTAATATTTAGCTTAATCCTCAATCAAGTGGTCTGATTTATCAGCATATCCAACAGGATTGTCATCACAAATGAATATAATTTATAACAAGTACTTGTCATTTAAAATCATGCAAATTGAATGGTAATAAATAATAATACTTCAGGTTTCAAAATAACAAGTGGAAAGCTGTCAGACGGATCTTTAGAAGATTGACCTATTTTGCCATTTTTATAATATTCTGGGTAAGTCTATTGAATATACTTAAATCTTCAGTTATTACTTCCGCATCACCAATCATCCCCGATTTTAGATATGGGAATAAATGGTTTTTGGATATCTGGGGTACATCAAAATCTACTTTTGCGATGAACGAACTATCCTTGAAAGGTAAATCAGCGATATATGTAATTCGACCTCTTAAAATTCCAAATTCTTCATATGGAAAACTTCTTAATTTAATCAATACTTTTTGACCAATCTTGATTTTACCTAAGTTATTTTGTGGTAAATGCAACTCCCCAAAAAAGTGACTTTTCCCGTGATTGATATAAAAAACCTCCTGACCAGCAGTTAAATTTTGATTTATCTGAATAAAACCGATAAATTTAATGGTACCGCTTTCAGAGGCAGTTAATATGTACTTCCTCTTCCAGTCAATGGCGCCGCTCAAAAGAGTATTCACAGCTTGGAGAAAGGTTAATTTATCTTCTGAAATTTGATTTTCCAACTCTGTTAATTCTTTTTGTTTTGCAATATAAGTAGCCGAAAGATTAAGTAATGATTGCTCAGTTTGTATCAGCGGACTTTTTCTTGATATATATTTACTTTGCTGTTCCCTAAATTCAGCCTGAGTCTCAACTTGTGAATCTTTTAACTTTTGGTGCATACTAATTTCATCCTCGGCTAATTGGTAATCTGACTTTTGCAGTTTCTTTTGTTCATTTAAAGATATTCTTTGAGCTTCAATATTTTTTAGATCAATTAGAATATAATTTTTTCTCCTAAAATAGACTCCCGTTTTTATGGTTAATTTATACTTAAGAAAAGCTTGATAAAAATCTTTATATTGCTCTTGTAATTCTCCTAAATTAGAGTATTTCGTCTGATCAATAAATAAATCATAAATAGAACTGTTATTCAATTCTATTCGCTGAGCAGTCTTCAAATTGTCTATGAGTTTTAAAACTTGATGATAATTAGCGCCACTTTCCAGATAAGCCAGGGGTTCATCTTCTGCAACTTTATCATCGTCGGAAATTAACAATTTTGTTAATTTCCCTGAAACTTTTGAAACAACTGCTTTTGGTGAATTTGTTAAGTCTACTGTTAATTCACCTTTTATTGTTTCAGGATATTTGACTAAAAACGAAACAACTAATAACATAACTAATATCCCCAAGAATAGCAGGATCCCCCAACGCAGTAACCAAGATGGCACTTCCGTTATAATTTCACGAACATCTTCGGGGTGAAGATCATCATTAAAATCAAATAAACTTTTAGCCATAGTTATTTATCCTAATTCTAATTGATTTTTAACTAACTCGTAATAATCACTTTTATTATTTTTCAGAGATTCATGAGTACCTTCTTCAACTATTCGTCCTTTGTTTAGTAAAATGATGTTGTCAGCGTTCCTAACTGTGCTTAAGCGATGCGCAACCACAACTACCGTACGATTTTTAAAAAAAGCCTGAAGATTTTTCATAATTATCGACTCATTATTTGCGTCAAGTGCACTTGTAGCTTCGTCCAGAAAAATATATTCAGGATTGTTATATACGGCGCGAGCAATTAAAATTCGTTGTTTCTGACCTTGACTTATTCCACTCCCACCTGAGCCTATTTTTGTATTTGCTCCCAATGGCAATCCATTAATAAATTCTTGAAGATTTGCTATCTCAATTGCCCTTTGCAACTTTTCAGGATCAATAAACTCGTCACTCATTGATATGTTTTTTTCAATACTATCTGTAAAAATATATCCATCCTGCAGAACAGTCCCGCATTTGCTTCTCCAAACCTTAAAATTAATTTGATCTAAGTTAACATTTCCTATTTTGATTTCCCCTTTGTTAGCATCAACAAATCTTAGCAATAACTTCAATATGGTAGTTTTGCCACTTCCGCTCATACCAACTATGGCCGTCGTTTTTCCTTCGGGAATATTGAAACTAATATTATCAAGCACAGGATCATCCCCGTTAGACAAATAACTAAATGTCAAGTTGGATATTTCAATACTTTTATTGGTTGGAAAATTAAAAATCAATTTATTTTCAATAGATTCTTCGTCCTCCAATTGATTAATTTCATTTATTCGCTCTAGACTAATCTTGGCGTCTTGATAAGATTGAATAAATGAAAGCAATTGTTCGATTGGACTATTAACCTGTCCGGCTATATATTGAATTGCAACCAAACCTCCTAAACTTATTTGGCCTTCGATTACAGCCTTTACACTTAAAAAAGTAATCAATATATTTTTGCCTTGGTTGATAAACATTGCGCCTGCCTGCTGATATTGACTGAGGGTAAGATTCCTAATCTGGAGTTTAAAAAGCACAGCTTGTAAATTCCCCCATTCCCATCTCTTCCTTTGTTCACAATTGTTAATTTTAATATCTTTCATTCCACTAACAATTTCTACAATTGAATTTTGATTCTGGGAGGAAGTTTCGAATTGCCTATAATTAAGATTTCTTTTAGATTTTAGAAATATTAATATCCATCCAGAGTATGATAAAGTGCCGACAACCGAAATAATAAAAATTGTTGAATTATAAAAAGCTAGAACTATCGTAAATACAATTAGATTGAACACTGAAAAAAAAGTATTCAAAGTTGATCCAGTTAAAAAGTGTTGTATTTGATTTTGATCCGAAACTCGTTGCATTATATCCCCAATTGTTTTGGTTTCAAAAAACCGAACAGGCAATTTCATCAACTTTATTAAAAAGTCAGTAAGAATGAATATATTGACGCGAATACTCATATGTAATAACACCCAGGATCGTATAAAATCAACGCTAACACTTCCAACGAAAAGCATTAGCTGAGCTATTAAGACCAAATAAATAAAGTTGATATTGCGCGTGTTAATACCAATATCAATTGTCGATTGCGCAAGTAAGGGGGTTATAAGTGATAATATCGTACTGACAACTAAACTAGCCAAAAGCTGCAAAAGTAATTGCCGATAGCGATAAAAATAGGTAAGGAAATATCTCCAATTTGGTTTCCTTTCATTCTGCCTGACCTGATAAAACACCGGAGTGGGCTCAATTATTAAAGAACCGCCAACTTGAATATCTCCTTGTTTATCTGAGCCCCATAGTTCAATAAAATCGTTCTCACTAAGTTCCAATAGGCCATTTTCAGGATCGGATATGAAAAAAAAAAATTTTTGTATTTTATATAATACTACAAAATGTCCTTGCCCAAAAGCTAATATACATGGTAAAGTAATTTCTCTCAATTCGTTTAAAGTAACCTTTGATCCGACAGTTCGAAATCCAATATGTTCAGCAGCGTTACTAATATCTGATATAGATACATAAGGTCGATTTGTTTGACAAAGAGACCTCAATTTTTGAATAGAGATATTAAGGCCATAGAACTTCGCTATAATACGCAAACATGTAGCTCCACTATCATTTTGATCCTTCTGTTTGTAATGCGGAAATTTCAAAGAGTTAAATTTTAAAAAATAAATTAATTGTTTTTTTTATTGTTTTTTCTTAGCACAAAAATAACTTACGAACTCCTTTTAAAAGCCAATTTCACGCAGTAATATATTTTATAGTAGCTTTTGAAGTAATACCATAAAACAAAAAAATAAGATTGAGATTTCAAGCTGGAAAAATTTAAACAGTTTTTAGGAGCTTCTTATAGGCAACAAACCTATACCTCATGCTATAAGATATTGAAAAAAGTTGGCACAAATAATTTTAAATAGGTGTAAAAGCGCTTCTATTCTTACCGGCTACATCCGACAATGTGTTTGAATCTTCATTATCTACAACATTCATCTCCATAATATTATGAATTTTCCTTCCCTGTTTACCATAAATGACTATACATAACAGTAAGTTAATATCCATAAATAATAAAGCGAAATGATAGCGTATTGATTCAAAGGTCATATCATAGTTAAAAACCCATGAAATCAGACAAAGTATTAATAATAAACAGGCCATAATTAAATAAAATAAGTTATTAAAAAAAATGCTTTTCCACCCTGCCTTATTTTCAAAACCTTTTTCCGTCACTTTCCACCCTTGACGTTTACCCAATAAAAACCTGATATCACTTTTTATTTGTATAAACATTATGAAAGTTTCTATCATGAAAAAGGATGTATAAATATAGGTTATTTTTTTCATCAATGATAGTTTCATTTTTCGCACTGATGTGAAATAACTCGCTAATGCGCTAATTAACTGAGGAAAAATACCCAGTGAAAAAACGAAAATATTGGTAACAGAACCTGGAAGTAGCAACTGAAAGGTTATGGCTATTGTTAAAAAAAATATTACAAATAAGTGCGATGTCATGTGATAGGTAATGTCAAACGTTTCCAGCATCGTAATTTTCTTAGAGTAAATCTTCTTAAAACATTTAGCAAAAACCTGAGAATTACCATACATCCAGCGCATCCACATGCTTTCTAATGCACGCAGCGAGCTGGGAACCCATTCACCTGTCTCAATATTTAATGGCTTTCCATAATATCCAGCAGAGTAGGCGCGGGCTGATTTCAAAATATCCTCAGTAATAATAATATTGCCTCTAAAATATTCTGTCCAAAGAGGAGATTTTTCCAGTAACGATTTCCTCCAAATCCCGTTGTGCCCTTCAAAAATTTTATAGCCTCCGTAGCCTCTCCCAATCATTCTTAGTCTCAATAAATCTTGGCTAATTGCAATTCCCTGAGTGAGAGTATTAAAATGATTGTTAGTAGCCTTTATTCTAAACTGGATAAACCCTAACTTACAATCTGCTTCAAATTGGGCAACAGATTGTACTAATAAATCTCCGGTATTAGGAAGTGTGGAATCTACGTCTAAAAAAACAACTAATTCGCCTGTCTGGATGAACTTTTCCCCCATGTCCAAATTACCTGGCTTCAAAGTATCTTTTTTCTCATTGAAAAAAAAATTCGAACTTATATCCCCGCCCAAATAACTTTCGGTAAAACTTTCTACATAATTTTTCCATTCAATAAAGTCATCTGTGGAGACATCGTTTGAATTATCAACCACAATAATTTCTTTATAACCATTATAAGGTGTTTTTACAATAGAATCGAAAGTCATCTTGGCTACGCTGAAGGGTTCTTGACAAGATGGAATAATAAATGTTATTGTTGGTAATTTTTTTCCCTTAGGATAGTCTATCTTTATGTCAAATCGATTATTAAAAAACAACAATTTCAAATCGTATAGCACTTGATACGATCTGTGCCAAACAACAAACAACATCGGAAAATCAATCAAAATAATCAAGTAGATTGAGAGACTTTTGATCCATATAATTTGGCCTATAAGATAAAATATACAAAATGTAAAAACTATCGTTATATCATTGCCAGTTAAAAACTTTTTGGGAATTAATAACCTCTCAATAGGAAGTTTTTTTTTAAAATTTCTTTTTGCACTTTGTCGCAGGATTTTTTTTTTAACATTCTCTTGGTTTGTTTTTTTTACCATTGCTATAATCAATTTATAATGATATAGTAATTTATGTAGCCAAGATGCGAACTTGAGCATTGGCGTAAACTTATTATCTAACACTCTAAATCCACTTCAATTCAATTTCTCATGTTTTTTCTGTCTGTTGCCTCGTTGGCTCCCCACATCTCGTTTAAATTGTTTCATTTCTTAACGACAAATGTTGCCGATTTTATAGATAGCAAACGCTTTAAATCAAAACAGCATTCTCATTAAGTCAACAGTAGTTGTGTATAAATATAGGAAATTTATAAATAGCTTAAACCCCAATACATTTAAAAATACTTATCAATTCAGTTATATTAGATATCCATAAAACTTATTGTATGAAAACAGATATGCGAAATGTTACCTAAAAAGGTAAATCGTGGTCTAGTCATTGTGTTTCATTTTAATAAAAACAGATAGGTCAAAGAACGTTCCAATTTGAGTAACGCACCCTTCTTTATCGCGAATAAATCTAAGGGGAAATAATGGATAATTTCGATCAAAAAATTCTTCATTAGAAACAGGGAAAAAATTCACTTCTGTTCCTAGCCATAACTGCTTACCTAATAGATACCCGTCCATTGCTATAATTTGAATAATCATTACAATATCTTTTTTGCAACAATATTCACCTTCAAACTGTTTGAGTTTTTCTAATGAGAGCACAATTTCTTTACGATTATTCTTTTCGTAAGTATTATTTCTTTGCCATAAGTTCTTGTTATTGAGCAAAGCTGCTGTAACTTGACCATTTTTATTCTTGGTAAATCTAACAGGCATTAAAGTATCTTTGGAAATGAAATCAACTTCCGATATCGGTTGAAACAAAAGATCTGACTGCCCCCAGGGTTGAGCGAGTGCCAACAAGCCGTCTTTCGTAGCAAACCAGATATTGATTTTTTCTTGTTCCTGATATTGATAATATCCGACAAAGCCATTCAATTCTTCTTGAGAAAGCTGCCAATTTTTTATTTCTATAAGCTTGAAAAAGTACCGCTTGAATTTTGCGGTTTTTTCTCTTAATGAATGAGGTAACAAGCATATAAAAATGCCTAGTAAATCATAGGTTGACTTGTTATAATTAGTTATGTCAGAACCAATGTTTCTTGAAGCGCAATCTCCGGTGTAGAAGATAAAAGTATCCAGTTTACTAGATGCCAACAGAAAACCATCGTAATCCATCACTTGAGAATTTACTTTGGATTCTATGATTTTGGAAATCTTGGCATTATTGACAAACAAACAATGGGTGCCACCATAATAGGGATAACTATGAGATTTGGGCGAGTAGACATTTTCCGAAATCCTATGCATTTCGAATGGACCGGTTCCCCAGGTATCAAAAAGTATAATATCGAAATCTTTATGAAATGACTTGACCATCTTTAGAGCATTTTCAAAAAAATTAAAATAACAAACGAAGTCATCCTCAAGCACCACAGTAATTCCATGTTGCTCGGTTACATTTTCCAAAGCGAGCGAATGGGCTATCCAGCAACCGACCACGCCATTGAACCTGTTCTTATGATCTTCCGATTGTAAATAAGGATGAATGCCTTGTTTTAAATATTTATCATACTTATTGTTTCCATTATCAAATTTAACTCCAGGAATTCTAAAATTTTTATAAGGTTTTGATCTAAGTAATAATTTCATGAAAAGGTTTTTATGCCAATTTTTATCCATATTGACATACCTAATGCTAGTTATTTCCATATTTGTACTTTTGATATCAAATCTATAGCAATGAGTAAATCATTGCAGCCAATTTTACTTTTAATCTTTATAGTTCATCAAATAGAATGTATGAGTTCAAATTAATTTCGATTTATTGCAGATAAAAAACAGGTTGAAAGAAGTTTGAAGATAATACATAGGTTTCAATATTAGAGTTTTCTTTTAAATTTGCCTCCCCCTTTGACAATACTCACATAGTCTTAAATCATCACAGTAGAGTGATTGTGTGGTTAATTTCTGGCTTTTCATGTTACGTTTTTAACTTAGACCACTATAGCATGGCGATTATGATAAAAGTTTCCTTTCTTGAAATTAAGTTATAGGTATATACGCTTAAGTCGCATAATGCATTTTTAACTATGCTGATTACCTATGGCTCTGAAACGTATTTACTGACATATTTAAGCCACTATTCGACTGTGTTTGACAAAAAAAACACTCATAAATCAAGGTTAATGATTTAGGCTTAAAAACCATCAATAATGCCAATCGTGATACTTAAGCGTATATACCTATTAAGTTATTATTTAACATATCTGATTTACCAAGTTGATTTAAACATTGAATAAGTTTCATTTTTTTTTAATAGTCATGTTTTTATTTCATAACACGAAACATGCATGTCTACGTGGGTGTAAATATAAATTCCTATCATGCTCCTTTACTAATTTCTTTTTATTGTTACGTTTTACTGGCCTTTGGCTAGTCTTTTCTTAATAATATCCATTATCTGTTTCTTATGTTCAAAAATAAAAAAATGATCACCGGAGAATTGAATTACCTCTACTTCGAAATTGGACTCCTCTTGCCAGAATAAAGCTTCGGTTAGTGAAAATTCTTCCTCTGAACCGAATAAAACACATATCGGAATGTCAAGTGCATTACCTTTGGAATACTTATGTTGTTCAATGGCTTTGAAATCAGCCCTTAAGATCGGTTCAAAGAAAGAAAGAAAACTTATGTCTTCAAAAATTTCATTTGAGATCCCGCCCAGAATCTTTAACTCCTCGATAAATTCATCGGCAGGTAAGCTGGCACGATTTTTTTTTCTTTCGTCTTTAACGGAAGGGCCCTCTAATCCGCTAACAATCAAATGCAAGGGCAGAGAGAGAGAGTTCTCTGTTATTTTCTTAACAACGAGAAAGCCTAAAAGAGCACCCATACTGTGTCCAAATATAACATAAGGCTTATGAATTAAGTCTTGTAATTGGACAAATAGGTCATCTACCATAGAATTAACATCAAAAAGAAGCGGTTCTAACAATCTCTCTCCTCGCCCAGGAAGTTCAATTGGTATCACGTTAACTCCCTTAGGAGCAATTGATTCAAAACTTAAATAAGAATACTTGCTCCCTCCAGCATAAGGAAAGCATATTAAATTCACATCAGAAGGATTTTTATACATTGTAATTGAGTAAAATTATTAATTGAAAATTTACCTAAAAGAAAGGCTTGTTATTATTTGCCCTCTCTAATTATCTCATAAAAGCAAAGTCGCTAAAACGTGTTTATTTAACTAATTCTCCGGGATATTAACAAAATCGCAAATTATTTCATCAGCAACAATCGAATCCGTGGCAATGTGAACCGCATATCCTTCCGATACCTTAATTTCTTTTAAATACCAGACTTTTCCATCAACGTACGCATTTTCATTTATTACAATGCTCTTTAAATCTATATCCATCCCCCTTCCATCCGCTTTTATAACAGCCTCTTTTATCGTCCAATATTTGAAAAACTCAGCATACTTGTTATACGCTTGATTAATCATCAACAATTCCGAATTACTAAATTGTTTTTTGAAATCATTGATTTCGATCTTTTTTATTTCTTCTATATCAATACCAATTCTATGTCCATTACTCATAGCAAGTAAAATGTATTTTCCTGAATGTGATATATTAAAATCAATGTTTAACGGCAAATAAGGTCTACCATGTTCGCTATATTTCAACGAATTTAACATTGCAACAGGAAGACTCAACTTTTTCAACCCTTCTAATAGGAGGTATCTTCCCCCAAGATACGCTTGGCGATCCTGCCATCTTTTATATGTTAGTGACATAGTGTGAGACCATGCTGGCAGACATTTTTTTAAGAAAGCATTTTGACTTGGATTTAACGGAACTTCATTATTCATTTTAAAAAGATGAACCATGTTATGTTTAATTAAATTGAACCACATTTATCTTCTGGATGCCCATTGAACTAAAATCGGACTTCATATAAACTATCGAACCAAAAGTACAATTTAAAGCTCGTGTATGTCGCGTAATTGTATAAACCTAGGATATCTTCTTATTTCTGAACACCTTAATGCTTAAACTTCATTCCACGACCAGCCTTACTTTACTGCCATCAAAGAGTTTTTTACCGTTCCACCTCCGTTATTCAGTGACGGACAAGTTTAAACATCTTTCTGTTTTAACTTAGTTTATTTACCCTTCTTTAATACAGCTAATTTTTTTGTGTAAAAAGCGATTTCATCATAAATAACTGCTTAAGTTGTATTTAATCAGTGGTCATTCAAAGTCATATATATAATTCACTTATTAAAAGCCAGTCCTTGACTTTTGCCTTGTAATTCCGAGGTTGAACATTTCCGGACTCACTAGACTCCCCAAGTTGTAAGAACAAGATGAATATTAGTGTCTATTTAATAGCCATCAAAATATCCTATGCAAAATAACAGTGACCCACATTATGATTCTATGGACGATCAAATCCTCATTTTACCATTTTTATCTACAGATATGTTAAGATTTAAAGGCAACTTTATAAACTTTTCATTTTGATGAGAATAGCCAGAGACATGGATTTTTGTTCTCCAATTATTGTAAAGAACATCTAAGCACGCTTGTGGATTTGCTGGAAGTTTAAAACCGGCGCCTTCAAAACTTACAGGTTGATACGGTTTATATATTTCGACCGGATAACTTATACCGTGATGTAAAATAATTAGGTCTCCTTCTTCCTTATAATACCATATGTCCACGAACGGAAATTTATGGTTATGGTTCGGAATCTCTTTCCCATTCTTAAACCAAATTTTAAGGTATTTGGTCGCAAACCAATAAGTCTCCTGAAACTCAAAAATTTCCGCTTTCTCTAAATAAGCCTTCAAATTATGAATATCAACATCATGCATGGCAAAATCTACATCGTCATCCCATGGCATAATCCCCCCATGTCTTATTTGACCTAATAAAGACCCGTCGCTTAAAATCAAATCTATATTATTTTCAGTTGTAATTCTACCGAGTTCATAAAGAAGTTTTCTTATCGACGTCAGGTCATCATCTTCCCAAGAACTTGAATTAAAAATAGCCATTTTGACTTGTTTCTTTCTATGTTTAAAGTGTAAATGGTCCTTTTTATATTTAAAAAAAGAAGTGTCATGGTAGGAAACTTTTAATTTCTCTAATTTTGCCATCTCAAGTATTTCCTCATCTAAAGGCTGCTTGATAGAAGGAATCTTTATTAAGCTTTCAATACCCTTTTTATTAACAAAATAAGCGCCTGTTCCCCACTTAAATCCAAGCATATATTCTCTATTTATAATAATTGGTATCCTTAATAAGTCGTCAATTCCTTCTTTATTAACAAAATATGCACCAATTCCCCGCTTAAAACCTAGCGGATAATCCTCACCTAAAGTTTTGTTTCTGTATTGCGCAACTGGATCATAGGGGAAAAATATATCCCAATCCTCTACTTCTTTTAGTCTGTCATGAATTTTGCCCACTATTTCTAATGAAATTTGTTTAAATTCTGTGCTTTCATGCATAATTAAACAATAGTCATCTGGAGAATTTCTGAAAATTTCCCATGCCATAAAATGAGCCAAAAAACAGTCGCAATCATAATCTGAGTTTTTAAAACCACGTAGAGACAACAAATATAAATCGTCTTTAGGTAACCTATAATTGTTGCTATGGTCTTTAATAAAAATATTAGTTATCTTGAAATTTGGAAAATTCACCAGATAGTTTTCCTTTTTTTTATTCGATAATATTCTAAAAATAGTCATATACAGATTGAACTAACACTTCTTTGATCTGTCGATTCCCTGATTTTCTTCAGATGTCTCGCTACCGTTGTGAATATAATTTATTTTTTCAAATTCAAAGATTCGGATTCTGCGTGATCCGACGCGATTTTAGGACTCGGAAAGACAGATTCTGTGCCCTATGTTTGCGCACATAAAAGGCTTCGCGCTTGCCATATCGCAACTCATTTTTTGGCGATTTAAACCCAAACAGAAGTTGCAGTAAGCCATTTTGAGTTAAAAATAGGTCTACTTTTCTGTAACAAGATAATTAAAACCTTTGTACCAAACAGCAATCATTTAATAAAATTTTTATTTTGGATACCCAGTTTATAAACCATAAAAAAACATTTCAATATTCACAATCTATTTAACAATAATTGGGCCTTCTTTAACTATGTTAAGTTACGATTTAATTAAATCTTAATTAGACACTTGTAGACGGCAAGAAGGAATACAGAGTTTTTGGCAATTAGCACTACAGAACATTCGGCAAGAATGCTGTCGGGAAATCGGCAAGAATGAATGCAGAGTCCGGTCAAAAGTATGGTATTAGTTTTTA
>Ga0307507_10008454_pt1 | contig 14225 bp, 16 predicted proteins | sample 7_EM_MG_FD_207223 | JGI IMG/M metagenome (GOLD analysis project Ga0307507, IMG submission 207223) | Populus trichocarpa ectomycorrhiza microbial communities from riparian zone in the Pacific Northwest, United States - 7_EM | ecosystem: Host-associated > Plants > Roots > Unclassified | place... | reverse complement strand
TGAATTAGCATCGTTTTAAATTTTTATTTTTTTAAATTATAGGTTGAATTTATTAGTTAACTCTTCGGTTAACCCGCAACTCTAATCTTACACCGTGTTAGGTTTTATAACCATGGTAAAAACACAACATGATTTTTGCCAAAAATTTCTCTTATCTCCAAGAAAATTAATTTACTAACACTGAATTTTTCTTACAAGCTAAGTTGCTGATTAATAAACGACGAACTATGGATCCTGTATAAAGCCAACACTTGTTCACTTCGGGCCTCGAAGAGGCCATTGTAGCCCAAACATTTCGAGTTTAGCCCATAAAATATGGTCCAATAACGAAACCCAACTCGACACCACTGCCACACAAAACCCATTGGTCCAGAAACTCTGCCGAATAATTAATATCTCCCCTCCCTCACCACTCTGCAGTTTCGACAGGTGTCTTCATAGAAAAATAAAAATAAAAATCACTCACATCTCTTCATCACCATGGAAACTCTGAGCTCCTCTGCAGCAATCGTCTCATCCTCCTCTTCTCCTCTATCCTTCTTCTCTCCAAAACGAAAGGAATTGAATTCCCCTCCTAGACTTCTCCGATTCCACACCTCTTCAAAAAGTAAGTCTCGTTTGAGTCGTTTCTCTCTCTCCGATTCCTACAATTCATTTTTATTTTTTATAAGTGAATTGAATTCTTTTTATCGATTCAGAGGATAACAAAGATTCGGATCTCCAATCCAAATCTAATGATTCCAGCATCGTCCCTCTCTTCAACAACCCCACGCTCTCCAAGGTAAATAAATTTATCTCTTCTTTTTTTTCTCAATTTGATGTCAAATTGGTAAATTGATGCTTTTGTTGGGGTAATTTGGGAATTAGGATGCGGCGATGGGATTGGTATTGAGCGCGGCATCTGTGAGAGGATGGACTACAGGTTCAGGCATGGAAGGACCTTCAGTGCCAGCTGGAGCCGAGGACGGATCCAATACGGAGAAGGTCTCGACTCTCCCGTGGTCTCTCTTCACGAAATCACCACGTAGGCGAATGCGCGTGGCGTTTACTTGCAATGTTTGTGGTCAGAGAACTACTCGCGCTATAAATCCCCATGCTTACACTGACGGCACCGTCTTCGTTCAAGTAATTATCGCTTGGCGTTCGTCGATTTTCGGTTGCTTATTTGTTTTGGAATGCTAGGGTTTCGTGTTGAATTTAATTTAATTACTGTTTTTTTGCTGTGTTTTGTAGTGTTGTGGTTGCAATGTGTTTCATAAGCTAGTGGATAATCTGAACTTGTTTCACGAGATGAAGTGCTACGTGAACCCTAGCTTTAATTATCGAGATGCGAAGTGGGATGGTGGATTCAAGTTGTTTGATATGGATGATGATGATGATCATCAGGATCAGGATGGTGGCGGCGACATGTTTCCGATGTAAAGAGGTGAAAATGATTGATCTTGTGATGTACATTATGTTTAATATACTCAGAACTGGAGCATATCGGGGTTGTATAAAGGTTCTTTCTTGTTGCCATTGGTTCTCATTGGTGTGGTAGTGTAATTAATAATAAGTGAGGTTTCATTTAGAGCCGAATAGACTATTATAATTTAGAGGTGGATATTTATAATGAAAAAACTTTCATTATCGAGCATCGCATAAAATGTTGTTGATGGTATTTAAAAGACCAGGCATTGGACATGTTAAATGGTGACCTTGTGAGACTGTAATTTTGATAATACGTATAAGTTGTGATGGGTTTGTTTTATTTTATTCAAATTCTCGAGTTGCAAAGCTTCTAGTCTATGTTTTGAGATTGCGTTATCTCTGTTCTCATTGCTCTTAGTCAAAAATTTTCTTCATATATGTTGAAGTACTGATATGCCACCATGGCCCTTTAGTTGAAATTCATATGATTGGCTTTAGGACAACTTTATCATTAGATCATAAGAGGATAGAGGATTAATGCAAACTCAGTCTGAAGAGATCATGTTTAAGTGTTCACTATTTTGCCATCTTGTCTAGGAACTTGTTCTATTTGGTTGATGTTCTAGAATGTAGAGTACCTAAGCCTGTAGTGTACTTGCTTTGGAGACACATCAGTGGAGGTCAAATAAAGCTAATGTGGAAGTCATAGCAGTTTTTGTTTCTTATTTGATAGTTTCCTTGATGATATCAAGGCAGTTGATCTTGGAAAAAGAATTTATTGTAACTTAAGGATGTCTGATTGGAGAAAGATGTTTGCCAGATCAGGTACTAGTGTGGTTGGACATGTAACGTTTGAGAGAAAATTCTGGTAATATTATGCAATGTCCATAAATGTGAAACTAAGTGAATGAGCTGTCAATATTTGAGATGGAGATTCTGTGAGCAAGGAGTTGGGGCAGGTCAGGTTTTGGTTAATGAAAGACAAGCAGGTTGAGATGCTCTTATTTATTCAGTTTCCATTTGCAGTGCTTAGAATCACTTAGTTTTTTCAATGGGTTTTTAGTTGACATGCATTTGATCAAACCTGTCTACTTTGTTTTCTTTCTTCTTTCTTATTTGAATGGAACAGCCATTTCTACTGGGAATATTGGTTAGAAACCAGATCCAGAGTGGAAACTGGTGTTTTGGATTTTCAAATTCCCCTTTTGTTTTAATAATAATTCTAGTCATGGTTTCAAAGTTTGTTAATTTTGGTGGTTAGTGACTGCAAAATCAGAAGATGTATGTACTTGGTTGGATGAACCATTAGTAAATTTGCTTTGTAGTTTATCAGAATTACTAACGGGAAACTTTCTGTTTAGCATCTGCACTACGGTGTGATACATCAAGCTGTTCTTTGGACGGAATTATTGTTTGAGTCAATGTGGCTTAACTTTAAAGTTCAACTGTGCCTTCTGCAGCTGGGATTTCGGGGAAATGGTTTCACATAGACCTGCCTTCAGAGCTTCTCCGGGAATTTCATGGAAGACCTTGCAAATTTTTATTTTCTGACAGTATATATTCAGGTTATATAAGGTGGTCTTTTGATCTCTATATTCAGTTTTCTCTAATCAATCAATGGGCTTATTTGGTGGGCTACAAAAAGTCTCGACAGCTTTCATGCTTAGTTTGGATTTTGGTAGGAGTAGGACCATCTGCTCGTGAAAGATACCTGGAATATCTTTATATAGGTAGTACATAGGCAGTACATAGCTAGTACATTGCAAATACGAGTACAAGAAGAGCTGAAGGAGCAAGGAAGAGGTTCACCCATGTAGTCACGCTCTTCCATTTGTGCTCGTCCTCTCAACTATTAGATCCTTGCGAGGAATTTTTAGGGCCTTTTTTAAGGTAAAACAGGCCTTGGATTGTTGCAGCGCGTTGTCTTCCAGTCTGTTCACTACCGTGAGAGCTCTAACATCCTTGTTCATTTACGTGCTTCACTACATCATATACTTTATAGTATTTTTCAGCGTTGCTTAATTGCTACCCCATCTACTTATCCAACTTCCCTCTTTATGTTAGCATAAATGTGGCTTGAGTGTTTAGTGTAAGAGTGTGGTTGCAGTTGCTTTTTAAAATGTTTTTTTTATTTTTTAAAAATTATTTTTGAGATCAGCACATACGATTCAGAACATAAAAAAAAAATTTAGCAAACAAAAAAAATTTAAATTTTTGTGGGATGCTTAGTTAATGTTGTGCTGTACAGATTGAAAAAAGGTTGGTTAAACAGCATCTCGTGATTAAATTTACTGTTATTTATGCTGACGACACGGTCTGCTGATTTCACTATGCTTTTGTGGGTGTATTTAAAATGTATTTTACTTTAAATAGTAATTCTTTTAGTGTATTTTGATGATTTAATATGGTTAAAAATAAAAAAATCAAAAAAAAATTATTTTAATATATTTTTAAACTCTAAAAAAATAAAATATACTATAATATCAAACACAATTCGTATTGCTGCCTGGGTGTTATGGATTGATTATCATCTGCCCTTAATGGGCCCTTTCGTGGAAAGAAGAAAAAATGGAGTGGTGGGTGCCAATGCTGCCTGAGCCACATAACAATGGTTGCGATTGGCAAAAATATCTGCTAGGGGACATATCTATCACATATTTGTAGATTTGGAGCGCATGATGGGATTTGGTATGCAGTTGTGGGCGAGAAAAAAGAAAAAGAAAAAGAAAAAAGAAGCACGCATCTTCACTGAAAATGATAGTTTGAAAGCCAGCAATGATTTTTTAGTTTAGTTTTGTTTCCTTTCCACTGATTTTTTTTTAGGGCGTGATGAGGCTAAGGAGTTTAACCACAGGAAAAGAAAAACTATGATTTTACCCTGTGTTTGTTTATTATTTCAAGATAAAAAAAAAGAATATAAATTTATTTTATATCTATTTTCAGTAATAAATAGAAGTCTAAGAGAAGAATAGCAAGGTATTAGCATTGTTTTTCCCAGGTGGGAAAATAATTTAATCTTGAGATTTCAAGATAAGGTATAAATCAAAGAGCAGTTTCCTTGTCCAACTCAAACGCTTATCCCTTCCATGATTGTCATACCTCCCAATCCTCCCACGTCTCCCATTCTCCTCCTCACTTCAATACATTCAATGCCACGTCAGGAAACAGCATCCAAACCAGCCAATGAGAGCAGTCCTCACAGATAACCCCTTTTCTTGCCCATCCTCTTCGCCATACATTTTCTCATCACAAAATCTAAACCACACAAAATGAACCTCTCACCCCTCAGCCTCACACTTGCATTCCATCACACTATTAAACCAACCAGACTCCCTTCCCACTTCTGACTAATCGCCTCCAGCACACAATACCAGCAAAAACCAGAACAAAAAACCTCTAGAATGGCCACTGTCACCTCTGCTGCTGTTTCAATCCCTTCTTTCACCGGTCTTAAGGCAGGCAGTGCCTCCAATGCTAAAGTCAGTGCCAGTGCCAAGGTCTCAGCCTCTCCACTCCCAAGGCTCAGCATCAAGGCCTCAATGAAAGACGTTGGTGCTGCCGTTGTCGCCACCGCTGCTAGCGCAATGATTGCTAGCAATGCTATGGCCATCGACGTCTTGCTTGGAGCTGACGATGGATCATTGGCTTTTGTTCCCAGCGAGTTCTCCATATCCCCTGGTGAAAAGATCGTCTTCAAGAACAATGCCGGATTCCCACACAACATTGTCTTCGACGAGGATTCTATTCCAAGTGGGGTTGATGCGTCAAAAATCTCCATGAGTGAGGAGGATCTCCTCAATGCCAAAGGAGAGACTTTCGAAGTTGCCTTGAGTAACAAAGGCGAATACAGCTTCTACTGTTCTCCTCACCAGGGAGCTGGCATGGTGGGAAAAGTTACCGTTAATTAAGTTTAATTACATGAAGAATCTGTAGGGATCATCTCATGCTTCTCTTCTTATTTTTTGGAAGATAGTAGAGTTTATAAATCTTAATGGTGGGAATGAGAGAATATATGGGGTGAACCAATATTGTATAATGCCTTTCAATTTTAATCAACATTATTGTAGTTTTTGTGATTCAAATTTCATCAGTCTAATCTTTTTATTCATAATCCTATTAAATAAATTCAAAATTGGTAGCCCACAGAAAATTGGCACAGCTGACCTAGACCTTGCTTGAATCAGTATAGGCTGCGAAGTAAAACCACATGAAACGGATAACAAAACTGAAACCCCGAAACCTATGTAGTTAATGCATCGGGAAGGTTTGTACGGGCTCCAAGCACCTTGCCACCAACATCCGGGAAAGTCTCTTGCCCTGGCAAAGGGCTTACCTTGCCATTGCCATCAACCTCCACTGGGTATTTAAGAAGATGTCCTTGCAATAGTGTAAAATCCTCCGCCGTGAACTTCTTCCAGTTATCTTCAGCGATTTTGTTCACGCTCTCGACACAATCCAAACTTCCAGGCTCTTTAAACAAGTTATCAACCAGCCCCAAATGTTCTGCCCAGAGAGACATTCGGTACCCATATACCTGAAGACACATCAACTAGCTTGATCAGCTAACCAAGGTTAAAATTCTTACAAAAGCATATCCAATGAGAATATGTTCAAAGACAGGTTTATTGACTTGGCCTCCTCTGGGATATCCTAGAATGAAGGCAATAAAACTGAAGGACTATAAATGATTTAAGGTTTAAACTACTACAATTAAGGTATAAACCTGGCCTAGTGGATGTCTCTTCTTAAATGATTTAAGGTTTAAACTACTATAATGAAGGTATAAACCTGGCCTAGTGGATGTCTCTTCTTATTGCTCCACGTATGATGAGGCTGATATGCGCCCATTGCTATCTCAGTATCTCTTGAACCGGCCATAGATCGTTCGTTAATATTGGCAGATCCCAGTATTATGTACTCGTCGTCTACTATCATTCCCTTTGCATGTACGTAAACCATAAACCGTTGAAATTTTTGAGACATGGAAACCTGAAAAATGGTCAGAGCAAAATTATTAAGACCCAAAAGGAATATATATGACGCCTTCAAATTTGCAAGTAAAATCCACAATGCATTCCAAAGAAGTACAAGGAAATATGCAACTAATGAAGAAGATCAGATATCCATCATGCAGACCATCCATAGAATTAACCCTTAATTAGCTGGTAGTTCCGGTTATCCCTCAGTAAACCTTAATTAAGATCCAAGGCAGTAGATGGAATGCTGAGGCTTCTCGATCCAGAAAAATAAACAGTAATCACAAAATGAAATTTTGAATCATGACCGTCAAAAATTTAGCAACATGCCACACTAAAGCTAAGTTATAAGCATGTAGTAACAGAAAATTGGTCTAATCAGTAGGGAACTTTCCTTGTATTCCAGGGTATCCTACTTGACTAAGCTACAAGGTTCCTGGACTATATTAAGTCGGAACGTTCCCCATTTAATGGACACCGAACAATCCTTTTTTCATCAGAAGTTTATATCTTCTTATAAAATAATGTCTAATAATTAGATAATTGGAAAGTAAGTTCCATTTAGTACTGTTACCGTCTGGTCGCAAGACTTGTCTGAACCTGGCACTTGTTCCCTATTACCAAGACAGTAGAAATTTAGGTAGTCTTGTGGATGTGAATTCTCAAGATTCATGGATTTCAACTCTTTTGCTATCACTTCATACATCATTTGCATCGTCTGTCCCTGGAACATAAAAAAACACATTATCACATGGTTAAAATACACAATAAAAATAAAGCAGGTCACGATTTCTCCTCGTGGAAATAAAACTTATGACTGCCATATATGACTCAAGAAATTAACCACAGCAAAATATGGAGATTTGTAGAATTGCCTTTACCACCAGAAAGCATAGCACCATAGCAGCTAAAAATGCAATAAGAAATACAAAATGTTTATCCGGAACAGTCTCCATACCAAGCAACGCAAATGTGGTAGACTTTCAAATATCCAAAATGTTCAGGTTATTTTTTCCTCAAAATGCGAGTTAAAAACAGATGAGAATTCTTTTTGGATCTTCCTCTCCACACTTGCAGTGTTCTCAACTTGCACTCAATGAAGTCACAAATTTTTTATGTTAAATTACCTGCCAAAAGAGAATTTCTTGTACAGAGGCAGAAGTGGGAGCACCCTCAGGCCACATTGGTATCACAACATAAACAGCGAATCTCTCCTTTGCTCTTATTTTACTTGCTATCTTCAATGCCAACTCCATAGGAATTAAATTTTCAGCACCTAATCATACCAAAACATGATTAAAATAAAAGTAAAAGTGCCCTTTCATTAAAATTTCTGAGGCAGATATGAAAGTCAAATACATAATAGGAATTACTATGATCTAGACCCTAAATCATAAGCTAAAATGTTTTTAAAGCCAGGTTTATCAGTTTATGAAAGCAGACATATGCTTCTGTCAGAGTTTATATTCACAGTAGAGATGAGGTGATCTGTTTAAGCAACCATGTTTTTGTTCTTATGCGAAAAGTATCTTCAGACGATGAAATAACCTGCATTTTTATATTCTGACCACGCAAACGATGACCCAAGGAAATATTGATTCTCAATATATATGAAGTGCTGGGCCAATCTGATTGCCTGAACATATGCTGTCTGAATGCTCTTGTCAATGACCATATTTTTAGCACAAACAAGGTTCTGCAACAAAAGGATGAGATAGAATTAGTGAATTATGGTAATGTCAAAATTCAAATGTGTTAAAGATCATGCCCAATCAACAGAAAGGCCATGTACTCAATTTTTTTTCAGTCTACAGAAATTTAACCTGCTTTTCAGCTCGATAAACATCTTTGGGAAATCCTTTCAAAGATCCCGAATCTATAGATCGGAAAACCTGTCAATTCAGTAGAGCCACTGATGATTATTTAATTTGACATAGACTGTTTTAAATGTACAAAAGCTTTGCAAAGGAAAGTGCATGCTAATGAACCTGAACATGCCAGTTTTCAGGATCATCTTCATTGGACACCCATAATTTAGGATCATCACTGGGGACTGATGGGGAAGGACCATGTATCCATGAGATCCGTTCTAACTTTATTAATGAATCGTCGCGCCAAGGCGTTGACCTTTTAAAACTTCGTCCAAACTCTGACCATTTTGAGGCTTTCCTCCATCGCTGCTCAAAATTAGTAAGCACATCATATGCAGCAGGCCCTTCGATTTTGCAATGCAAATCATGCCATGGCTGCCTTGGGCCCATTGTTCCTGCCTATCATTTAAAAAACAAACAAGGTAAATAGATAGTTTACTCTGCAAGAGCCAGTGATCTGGAAGAGCATGCTAAACATAAACCCTGAACATGAATATTCATCGCAGTGTAAGAACATAGTTATTTTTGTCAGAGAAATTGAATACTCACGGGAAATGTTGGATTATGATAATCATCCTGAAATACAGTGTCGAGATCCTGAAATAACCGATGTTCAGGTGTATCATAGCGGCCATCACAAAGATCTAGACCCCCTATAAAAGCAGTTATCTTCCGGTTGTTTCCAGATGCCTGTGCATCCACAATTACACATTTCTGATGATGTGTATAGAGGGTCCCAACAACCTGAAAAGAGATGTCATGATAAAGCTGTCAGCAAAGATACTGTTTGATCAGAAGAAATAGACTGAAATCTATGGATGTTAAACTTATAGAGGCAGTTCCAGTTAATTTCACGCATCAACAACATCAAAGAAATATATGCTTGATTAGATAATGTTATGATAACATCCTTTCCCATTTTGCAGTAATATTGACAATGATAGACATTACATAGACAACAGATATCGGTCAAGAATCACCTGGCTAAAGAATGAACCAGGCTTTTATTGTATAGTCAAACAATTTAGACATTTTGATACTCTCTGTCTAAATTTGAAAATTTGTTAATAATTCACTCTGAATTGCACAATGAAAAAAAAAACAGGTATGCTCAAGTAAGTTTTCCATCTCTGGTAAACCTATTTTCCTTTGGGCCCTTAAAAAAAATTAAGAAACAAGAGAAAATAGCATGATCAAAGATGTGGCTAGAAATATTCCCGTCTAAGCCCAGAAACACAGCAAACCACCACACAGAGATGAGTAAGTAGTTCTAGCAATCAAAACAATCACAGTGTTTATAATTATTCATTGAAGAACAAAATGATGGAACAGTAAGTGGAACACTAAGCATGCCTGCTGCTTGAAAAAGCTGAGCTTACTGCCTGGATAACGCGGCGACAGTACACAATTCACTGAAGAATGCTTGAAAAACTTCCGCGTCTCTTCATCATGAGTTTGCATCACTCCAGTCTGCAAGCAACAGCCTTTCAACATTAGATTAAGAATCTCAAATCTCAATTGAACCAACGATAACTGAATTATAGAATCACTTTAACCAAAACTTCAGCAATGCACTTAATAAAATTTACCAAACCAGGATTATATGACAAATCCACTATTCATCCAAAAAGAGAAACAAAGTCCACCACACCCCCTAAATAAACATGAAAAGCCAGTTGAACTACAAGCAATTAATGTCAAGTATACATCATGTGTCCAATTTAAGCAAGAATCCAGTAGGCACAAAGAGTACAGCAAACTGATAATTTACTTCCCATCAACAGCCCTATTATAAAACAATCAATTACAAACCAGAATCAAAGAGTATAAAACTTCAAACCTTTTTCCCATCAAACACCAACTATGAACAGACAAAAAGAAATCCAAACTCAAGAATGCCAGAACACGTATCAAATTCCAAATTTAGCAAGATTCTAGTAGTATTCAAATCCCAGTACCAAGTATCACTCTCACCAATTATTTCTGTCTTTTCCCATCAGGACCTCATCATAAACATCAATTAAAACGAGAATCCAAGAACACATTTTTCTCATTAAAATAAATAAATTAAACAGTCAATTAAAAACCCAAATCCAAGAATGAACACATACCGTGCGAATAAAAAACTTGTTATGAGAAGTCTTATCATCCCAAACCAGCAACAGAACTCTCACACCTTCTTGTGATTTATACTTGAGCAATTCTCCCAAATTCAAATCCCCACCTCTCGGCAATGGTTTTGAAGGCTCCCTCACCAATCTTACCTTATGATAAATCGACCAACCAACTATATAAACCAAATGATGTGCTTCTACTATAGCATGACATATATCCTCCCAGCATTTCTCATGCCTGAACAAATTCCCATTCTCTAATTCAATCTCCGGCAAGCTCGAATCCGGCACATGCGCGTCCTGATAAAGGGTAACATTCCCTCCATGCCTCACCGGAAAATAACAATTTTCAACCCCGAGTTTATTATCAATCTGCTCACATTTCGTAAATTTCATCTCGACGTGAAGGGCACATCCAGTTTTTGGCGGTTTTCCGTACAATCCGATTATGGGAAACCAATCCTTGATCGTTTCACCTGACAAGATCTTCTCTACTTCAACACTTGCTATCCCTATAAACTCAGCACCGAACATGTCATCATCTTTCACGTAAAATTCAATCTTTTCAGCCGGGTGAGCCAAAGGAATCTTGAAGTGTTCGTTCCATATCGGATTTTGATTGTTCGAAATCACGCGCGTGCGGGCGACTCTTGCGCCCGATACCCCAACCATAACGTATGGGTCACTTGTAATGATCTTGTGGCGGCGGTGTTGCTGTTCTTTTCTCTCTTTGGAGCATGGATCCCGACACGAGTCAAATACAGTAAAACATCGACGAAGACGGTCTGATACTAAATCCATGTTTGGTAACCTTCGAGCTTCGATTATTCTTAAATCAAGGTCTCCATGGAGAATCGATGTTGCTGTCTTCGGATTATCGTCTGCTGCTTCCATTCTGAAAGAACTGAAAAACCTTCCCGAGGAATGTTGGGCACTAAAGTAAATGTAACTATAGTAACCGTGTTATCGTGGAATATTCCTCGGTTTCTCCGGCGAAGCCAAACAGGGCTTAAACTGATGGCTTGTAGAGTGCAGAAAGAAACGGAGGAGAAAATTTGGGAGCAGGGTCAGTTGCCTTAGCAGATTGTGACACGTGGATGATATTAATCGCCGTGTTTGTGTTAAACTCTTTAAATAATAATCTAGCTTGCAGTAGAAAGTTAATTAAATGGTGTCATGTCATGATTGAGTTCTATAAAGTTGGTGTTGAATGTTATCCGAAGACGGAAGCAATCAAGATAAAGAAAATATATTTCTAATTTTTTTTATCTTAAATAATAAAGATTTATTTTAAAAATAATTTTATTTTATATTTTTTAATCATTCTATTAAAATACCATTATAGCCCTTTTATTTATACCAGCCTGATGTCTAATGCATACGGCTAAAGGAAAAATTGAATTCGGTTTGCTAAAAAATTAGTGATTCATTTCCTGTTGTCATTAGATATAATTGAATCGGAGGTGGATGATGCGTTCTTAAATTATAAATTTAATAATAAATATCTTTTAATTTTAATCTAAAGAGAATCTTTTTTATAAATATATTGATGGGGTATAATTGATATTTTCAGTGTTTTATTTTATATTTTTTAAAACAATATCTATCGGAATGGGTTTTTTTCCTAATAAAAAAATGTTGAAGATAGATTTTACTTTTTTTTTTTTAACTCGAGTTGTCTGGGTTAGTTTATACATATTACAACTAATTTTTAAATTCACTAAATATCCTGCAACCCAATAAATATATAAAGCAACGTAAAAATGAAGGCATGTACAATAAAACTTGAACCCAATGCAGGAAAAGAAAACAAGTTTCTTCCACCAGACAACATCAAGTGCCGAAGATAGATTTTACTTGAAGCATGCAGTAGTGGGGGTGATAAATAAATGATGTGGGGACGCCAAGGGAAGCAGGGAGTGGAGGTGACCGTTTGGGTTGATTTTTTTAATTGTGTACATATATTAAAGTTATAAAAAATTTTAAAAAATAATAATTATTATATTTCCAAGCTTAATTGTTTTGTATTATATTTCTATCTGAGGTTGTATACGTTAAAAAAATATATTTGTTATAAAAAAATGAAAAATCCAGCTTTTAACAAAGATGGCCAACAATCGCTTACAGGGAACAAAACCAGCTTTCTATTTAGCTTAACTTAATAGTATCTGGTTTACACGTCTCCCTTACTTTTTCGTCATTATAATAATAGTAGTAGTAGTAATACATTACATGCCGTCGGTTTGTTAATTTTTGGGTCACCAACATATAGATCGTGATACACACTACACTGTCATCACCTGTCACCAATGACTTCCAGGATGTAAGCTCCGGCATCGTGCTGTCTTCTCTTGTGAAGGTTCTTGTCTAGAGAAGAAGTGGTTTAGAGCATACATTTGGTCACTGGGCCAATGTAGCTAGACTAGACTCAGGGTTCCAGAACTTCTAATCTCGGTTTCTAGTGCTTAATTCCCAGCAAGCATGGGAGGTTTTGTAGATAAAAATAAATACTAGGGCACAGCTTAAATCCAGAAAAGCCATGGCTGTCTTTTGAGTAACCATTTTCATGTCTAGGCATCCACGTAGTTGGAATTACAGACCTTCTCATTTGCAATGGGAGGAGCGATCCTTATCATGAGACTCTGGATGAAGGCTATCATCTACATAAAATTGTCAAGAAGCATGGAAATTGTCAGCAAATAATTAAGATTTTGTTTAATAGCAAAGATACAAAGCTAACAGGGTCCGGCGAGGATGCTTCGTTTTGGGAATGCTGGGGCCAACTGCGCGGTTGTCCACATTCCCAAACGGGTTCTGAATTGCATATAATCCTCTCACTGAAATGTATCAGCAGTTGAAAACAATGTAAAAGCTCTTACCGATGCAAATCCGACGCACATAATACTGAAACCAGGGAAGTGGAATGGTGCCCTTTCAGAGAGAAATAAAGCTGGAAAACAATTTGACTTTATTAGTTTCGATTTACTTGTAGGCCTGGTAATAATTTCTTAAGAAAATGAAATCCCACTCACCTGTTAAAGGAGAGAAAAGCAAGGGAGAAATGACATTAGCAAAGGAGCTTATACCAGAAATGCACCCTTGAGCCTTCCCCTAAAAAGAAAAGGACGATGATCAGCATCAGAGGCACTCCAGACAAGTGAGGCGACCTTGCAAACAGAATCTATATGCTAATAAGAGGACACTTGACGTGTCATGAACTGAAGGGTGTCTAATATGAACTGCAAGACGACTCCATTTGTTGCTTAACTCGCTTTCTCTCCTGTCAAGGCATAGCCTACCAACTAATATCTTGAAAGACCAGTAAGAATGGTACCTGCTCACAGGATCCAACTTGCTTAGACACAATGCTCCGCATCTGCAATTCGATTTTGAAACATTATTTAGAGAATTCTGTTAATTAAACGATGACAAACTTCATAAAAACAAACAAAGCTAGAACTTACACATGGTTGTGAAAAGACAATCAGAACGGAGAACATGGCAGCAACGTAAGGTACCTATAAGAAATTAAGAATCGGCTAAGAAGTTAGCAATGTCAAGACATGTGACAAGCATTAGATAAAGCATATGCCAGAAACAATGAATGATATTGAAAAGCCTACTGAATCGTAAAAATAAAAAGCATCCGAAAACAAAAGGAAAGAAGCTTGCTCTTGCTAGTTAAGTTTCAAAAAAAAGTACCCAGAAGGTCCACGCAATGCTGTAAAGAAACACCTGCATCCAATGCCATAAGTGAATCAGTAACACGACCTGGCTTAAAGGTTGCTGTGACTAATAGACTGAACAACTAGTTAAGGACATTCTTCCGGTCCAAATAACAGTTGGGCTGAAGT
>Ga0307507_10008453_pt1 | contig 14225 bp, 7 predicted proteins | sample 7_EM_MG_FD_207223 | JGI IMG/M metagenome (GOLD analysis project Ga0307507, IMG submission 207223) | Populus trichocarpa ectomycorrhiza microbial communities from riparian zone in the Pacific Northwest, United States - 7_EM | ecosystem: Host-associated > Plants > Roots > Unclassified | place... | reverse complement strand
ATTCTCTGGTTATTCCCTTCTCTTCTTTACGCAACGTCTTGTTCTCTTCAAAAGCTATATACCCTTAGATTTAGATAGAATTTATATTGTTCCTTTAAATCTTCCCCAAAGCCTCTTCGCGCCCTTACACCTAGTAAGGAGTTATTAGATACCTAGAGACTTGCTATAGTCCTTAAGGCCCTAGCCCAACGCACAGCATTAGCATTGTCGCGGTCTGCGAAGGTCGCGGACCCCCTATTACTTATAGACGGAACTAACCCTATATTTAACAATTAGAAGCTTTAACTGCAAGACAAGCTTGAAGTTAATATAGACTACTTCCCTACTACCCAAGCTAAAATGGCTTACGTCTTCGGCCGTACTAGTAGGGACGTATAGATATATCTATGTTTGTAATATGCCTAGGACTTAGTAGACCCCTTCCTCTCTAGAGAAGAGATAATTAACTACCTATCTTCCATTTATAAGGACCCCTTTAAGATATAGAACGCCCGTCTTAACTATAAAGCCCTTAATATGAAAATGATAGAGACCTTTTTAGTCTTTTAAATCCGCTTTCTATACCTAGCTGGACAGGCTTAAATCCCCTAGGAAGATTTAATACTAGACCTTTTTAACAAGCTTACCCTGGACCTATAGCGCGCCGTGCTACCGGTTTATACTACTGTATAGACGCTAAAGGAACTTACGGATTAGTGCCTAGCTATTAACTAGGGCCTCTGCTGAATTAAGGCACGCGCTAAGCGGTATAAGACTAGAAGCTCCGCCAACCAGAACACAAGTACTATAAAAATGGGCTATAGCGCCCTAGTAAGATCTGTAACCCCTATAGCACTAACTATACCGCCCGCCGTTAACCTAGCGGCTAGCCGTGTAGCTAGCCCCACTGCGGGTCCGGTGAATACTTGACCTATATATAGCAACTCCTAAAGACAGGCCCTTAGTAATTAAGGAGCCTACTTCTTATACGGCTAGAAAGACTACTTTGTAAAAGGCTGTCTAATAGCGGCAAAGATAAACGAGGTCCTATTAATTTAGGAGGATGGTATAGAGTTAGAAAAAGAGGAACCTTAGAGCAAGACTCCTCTCTAGGGTTAAAAGGAATTGATATATTACATATTAATCTAGGTTGGCTAGTTGGTGGAAAAAGCTGCACTATCCCTTATACTTTATTCTATAATGGATATCAAGTTTTAACCTCTACTTTGGCTAACTCTGGAGCAAATGCCTTTACCTTAATAGATATATAGTATGCTATAAAGCTGGCTAACCTTTTAAATGTACCCCTTGAAGAACTGCCCAAACTAATTCCTATTTACAGGTATAACGGATGGATAGGACTACCTATTATAACTATTTTACGGATTTACCTCCTTGTAGACGGATGAAGGTAGTATAATATCCCCTTTCTTATTACAGACCTAGGAAGCCACGATATAATTTTAGGAAGAAAATGGCTAGCCTATCTAGGCTTACAGCTTGATGTATAGAGTAGATGGCTTGTCTGGCCTAAAATCCTACCCCTAATACCTTCTTTTATAAAGGAAATTAGTATTACAATGGAAAATCTTATATGGCTATAGATAGACACCGTCCACCAGGCTAATGCTATGCGTAGGGACTAGGCCTTTAAGAAAGATGTATAGCTTAATCTATAACGGGTCCGTATACTACGCCGCCCCTAGACTACTAATGTTGTACCACCAGCACTAGAAACCTAGGAAGTTAGTAATAAGCCAGCTGGCTTAGGCCCTATACAGCTATAAAGAGCAGTAAGGAATATCGGACGCTGTACTAAACGTATAGACCGGAAGGATAACTTATGGAAGATGGAACAGGAGCTAAGGAGGGTTGTAACCCCTCCACTATAAAATATGGTCTATGGAATGTCCGTAAAGAACCCTATAAACCTCCCATTAGTTAATATCTGCTGTATTGACGCTATAGGGTTCTACCAGAACTTAAAACGGCCTAATACCGTTGCCTTTATAACTAGCTTATATGAAATTAACTAGATGATTAAAGACAAGGAAGCCCTAGCCCGTAACTAGCTTAGTGGGGAAAGTAAGCTTATAAATAAGGAGCTAGTAGAATAGAAACTACCCTGCTAATACTAGGAATTTAAGGACGTATTCTCCAAGGCAGTATCTAATATACTCCCGCCTTACCGACCGTACGACTATAAGATTGAGATTGAGCCAGATAAAGAAAATACCCTTAGCTATAGCCCCCTCCGCCAGCAATCTACCGACGAACTATGGGCTACTAAGTAGTACCTTATTAACAACCTTAATAAGGGCTTCATCGAGCCTAGCTAAGTCCCCTTTACCGCACCTATTCTCTTTGCAAAAAAGCCTAACGGCGGACTCCGTTTTTGTATTAACTACTGTAAACTAAACTATATAACCTATAAAGACTGATATCTGCTGCCCTTGCTTGAGGAAATGCTAGCCCGCATAAGTAAGGCTAAGATTTTTATAAAGCTTAATATCCGCTAGGCCTTTTACTAAATTAGGATGAACCTAGGATCTAAGGATCTTACTATATTTTGGACCCACTACGGATCGTATAAATATAAAGTACTACCTTTTAGATTAACTAACGGACCAGCTATATACTAGCGGTATATAAATAACGTACTCTTTAACTACCTTAATAACTTCTACACAGTATACCTAGACGATATTATAATCTACTCTAAGAATGAACTGGAATATTAGGAATATGTCTGTAAAGTTCTATAATAGCTTTGCAAGGCTGGTCTTTAGGCCGATATTAAGAAGTTAGAATTTAGTGTTAAGCGTATAAAGTACCTAGGGTTTATTATTAGTATGGATGGAATTAAGGCCGACCTAGAGAAGACAGCCGCAATTAACTAGTGGACACCCCCATGGACTATAAAGGGGGTATAATTATTTTTAGGTTTCTGTAACTTCTACCAACGCTTTATTAAGAACCATAGTAGGATCGCCTAGCCCCTTAACTGTCTTACTAGGAAATACCAGCCCTTCCACTTTAACGCCATATGTAGGCAGGCCTTTAATAAGCTTAAAAAACGGCTAGTATCGGCTCCCCTGCTTGCCTACTTTGACCTAGAACGGCCCTTGATGCTAGAAACTAATGCTTTAAACGGCGCAATAGCTGGTGTCTTTTCCTAAAAGTAACTGGACGGAGAATGGCACCCTATTGCATACTATTTAAAGACCATAATAGATGCTGAGCTGAACTACTATATCTATAATAAAGAAATGCTGGCTATTATCTCTAGCTTTTAGCACTGGCGTATATAGCTAGAAGGGACCCCTAAGCCTATTAAGGTGGTTTTGGATTATAAGGCCTTAGAATACTTTATAACAATAAAGGCCCTTATGGCCCGGCAGGTATGTTGGGCGGATATCCTATCTTAGTTCCACTTCCTAATTATATATAGGCTAGGCGCAACCAACCGTGTAGATGCCCTTATAAGGCGTAAACAAGACCTAAATAACTAGATTGCTGTAAAGATTATATTATAGACCTAGATGCTGCTATAACTAGAGCACCTTAACCCCTAAATATAGGCAGAACTAAATACGGACCCCGTAAAGGCTGAGATATGCCCTATTAATACTATGGAACTTGACCTTATTAATAAACTGCTATAGGTAAACCGTACAGCCCATTCTCTACAGGAGTACTGTGAAAAGGTAAAGGATGCTACTAGCCCATAGTCCCTTGAAAATGGACTGCTTAAGTACCGGGAACGGCTAGTAGTGGCAAAGGAATAAAATTTACGGACTTGGCTTATTGCTGAAGCACATACTTAGGTCTCTACGGCCTATCCTAGAAAAAATAAGACCTGTAGAATTATTGGCGACCGCTACTACTGGCCCGGAATGGTTATGGATATTAACCGCTATGTACAGAACTGTAATGACTGCCGTAGGTTTATAATTCCATAAGATAAGACCCTAGGGCTATTAAAGCCACTTTTAATACCAGAACGCCCCTAGTAGTATATCTCTATAGACTTCTATAAGTTACCTATAGACCGCGATAAATATAATATGGTTATAATTCTAGTTAACTGCTTTAGTAAGCGCCCGTTCTTAATCCCCTGTTATAAGAATATTGATGCTAAAGAGGCGGCCTGATTGTATATCCACTATATCTACCGAATTTATGGACTACCAGATACTATCGTATCCAACTATAGACTGTAGTTTATATCAGCCTTCTAGAATAAGTTCACCTAAATTCTAGGTATTAGGCTAAAGCTCTCTATAGTATACCACCCCTAGACAGACGGTTAGACAGAGATTATAAATTAATACTTGGACCAGAGACTCCAGCCCTTTATTAATTACTTTTAGGATAACTGGAGCAAACTGCTACCTATAATAGACTACGCCCAGGCAACCCTACCCTATAACTCTATAGGGTTTGCACCTATTTAGCTAGAAATGGGATACTTACCCTATATAAGCTTTAACTGGGAGAGACTAGAAGGACCACAGACTATACGCGAAAAACTATCTTATAAGGAAGCACAGCAGTATGCTAGACGCTTAGAAAAGGTATAAATAGTAGCCTATAAGAACCTAGAGAAGGCCTAGAAATCAATAGAATAGCAGGTAAATAAGTATAGGCGCGAGCCTGACTTTACCGTAGGTAATAAGGTCTGGGTTATAACAAAGAACTAAAAGATAGAACGGCCTAGCTGTAAGCTAGACTATAAGATGGCAGGACTGTATAAGATTCTTAATAAAGAAGGCAACTTATATAAGGTTAAACTCCCAGACTTAATTAAAGTCCACCCTGTTTTCTTACTAGATAAGCTACGGAAAGCTGCAAATAACCCACTACTTGGATAAAAGAATAAGCCTCCACTGCCAATTTAAGTTAATGGCGACGATGAATGGGAAGTTAATAAAATACTAGCCTATAAACTAGTACGAGGAACGCTGAAATACTGTATTTAATAGAAAGGTTACGATCTAGACCTAACCTGGTACCCTGCCTGGAACTTTATAGGTTGCCCCTAGAAGCTTAAAGAATTCTATAACTAATACCCTAACAAACCAGGACCCCTGAAGTATCTAGACGAGTGGATAGAGTGTTAGTATAGCGAGGATAATAAGCTACCTGTTGAGCATATAGATAAGAACACCCTACGGACATAATACGGACATATAAAGCCTGAGGGCAGGCTTTTTTGGAGGGGGGGGTAATGTTATAGTGCTGGTGGAAAACAGTACTGGCAAATTGCCGTTAGATTGCCGCAACTTGCCGTTATATAATGGCAAGTTGCCATTACGTGACTAGAGGATTGTATATAGCTTTGAGCGGTGCTTCCGTTCTTCCTCTTTCCTTTCTCTAGCTTTGGATTCTTGTTTATAGACAATCCAATCGTACAGGCTTGCGCGACCTTCTTGCCGTGCTCGTGCCTCGATTGACCGAGTCGCTAACACTTACTACCACCATTAAGTCTGCATAGGCGATGCGAAGGGACTTTGTAGTATTAATGCTTAGCTTAGATATTAGTGGTGCCTACAATAATATACCCTATAAGCGCCTCCTATATATCCTTAGGGCAAAGGGCTTTCCAAAATAGATTATACAATTTGTTTAAGAGTTTATAGGCTAGAAAGAAACATTACTAGTCTTTAGTGGATACTAGAGCCCCCCTATTATAATTATAACAGGAATACTATAAGGATTACCTCTCTTGCCTATACTCTTCCTTTTCTTTGTAAGTAACCTACTTAACTTCTTTAAGGAAGGGGCGACCTAGGGGATAGGCTTTATTAATAATATAAACCTAATTATATACGGCCTAATAGCCGCAGAGAATTATAGAACACTAGAGAAAGCCTATAACACCTATATAAAATAGGCAAGATAATATAGAGTCCAATTCTTACTAGAGAAATACTAGCTAATCTACTTTATAAAAAAACGTAACCAATCTGCAGATCTCTAGTATATAATTTATATTTAAGGCTTTAGGGGTTAACCAGTTTAAGGCCTAAGGGTATTAGAAGTATAGGTAGACAACAAGCTCTAGTAAAGCGCATATGCGTTATAAGCGGCCCGTAAGGGCCAAGTATAGTATATTACAATGTTTAAGATTATTAATTCCACATAGGGTCTATACTTCTAGAGGTCACGCCTACTATATACAGCAGTTGTCCGGCCAACCATAATATATAGATCCAGTATTTAGGCTATAGGAGAATCCAAGAAAGGCCCCCCTAAATCACTCCTTAAACCACTCTAAAAGGTCTAAACAGCTTATCTCTAGAGTATAATAGGCGGGTATAAGCGAACGGCCATAGCACTGCTTAAGAAGGAAGCTAATATCCCCCCCCTATAATTATATATTAAAGCCGCTACAATGTAAAGGGTGTAAAGGGAGCGCAACTCTAATGTTATAAAGTATATTAAGACATGCCTAAATAAACTATAGAGTAACCCTAGGGTGCCCTATAGGAGAACAAACCAACAACCCCAAAGTAGGGAAGATATGTTAGAGAAACAGGTAAAGAAAGCAGAAGAAGAATAGTGCCATATTAGGGCCTAGGCCTATATAGAGGAAAAAGGGAGACGCGTAAGAGATTAGTAAAGATAATAGCAAGAGAGAGAAAGGAGCTAAAGTAAAGCATAAAAGAGTACTAGAAAACTATCTACCGTAATATAACACTAGTTGGACCAACACTGGAGAGGCGTATAGGAGTTAAAGGTACAGAGGCTATCTTAGGTAAGAGAAACCTAAGCCGTAGCATAGTTAATGCTATAGGGGGTAAACACCTAAGGGCTCTAAGAAGGCCTAATAAAGGCAGAAAATATAATAGCAACACTCTTAAGAATAGGAATAATAGGACTAAAAGATTAGCTCTACTAGGTAGGTGTCCTAATAGGTAGCCTAAGATGCAAATATAGCTAGCTAAAATAGACACTAAAACATGTAATACTGTTATGCCCCCTATACACTAACTAAGAAGCAATGCTCTTAGTAGCTGGCATAGAGAACTATAATACACTACTCTTAATATAAAAAGGTCTTAAGGCGGTTACCCAGTGGCTTATTAGCTAAAATATACTAGACCAGTTCTAGATTGCAAAGAAAATAGTAATAGAAGGCAAAGGGGCGAGTACTAGGCGCCCCTTAATAACTCTACAATAGTAGAGTTAAGTTTGCAATACTAGCGCGTCTATAGGCTTATTACGGCAGCAGTGGTTCCTAAGGAGGTTATAAAGTAAGGTAGTAGAGCACTATAGGTAACTCGCAGGCGCCCTATATACAAGTCCCAAAAGGCGGGGAGATAGATTATGGGGTTTTCTCATTTTCTTAAATAGAGTTTTCTCCCTATATGTAAATAAGGAGTAGTCCGCGTGGGCCTAGTAGGGATCCGAATCGGACGTTAAGCAATGAATAATTATTATTAGTCGTTTTTAAGATATAGTGATTTACCTTTATTTTGGCCCCTAAATTATAATATCTTAAAAACCACTAAACTAATTACTATACAACTTTAGTAGAAGCTGTAGAGCGTATATAAAAGTCTAAATCTAAATTATTAGAATTTATTATTAAGTGGTTGTTAAGATATAAAGGTATAAATTTTCTAATTTTTGGTAAGTTTTGAGGTTGCTTACTCGCTGGTAAAACATGCTATGCCGTAGATGATTACATATCTAAAACTCTGACGAAATATAATCTATATAATGCAAGGGAAGCGGTAAATGGACACCCCTTAATTGATATACGGACACCCCTAATTGATACGCGGACACCTCCTAATTAATACGTGGACACCCCCTAATTAATACGCGGACACCCCTACTGATTAAGTTTAGTTACTTCCTAATTAAGTTAGAATATTGCGTAAATTTAAGTTGTTTGCATCTATATCGCGAAAATTAAAGTTATTAAAATCTAACTTTTATAACTGTAACACCTTAATTAAGTCTTAATTTCGACTATAGTACAACTAGTAGAGTTTAAATTAAAGTTGGAATATACCAAAGGAGCCCTTAGCAAAGTCTTCGTAAAAGGGCAGAGCTCCTAGGCCTCTAAAAGCCTGCTAAATATCACCGCCAATATCGGGCGAGGCACCTCTAATAGTATCTTGGGTTCTACCATTATTTGCACCATATGGAACCCATCCTACCTGCTCCTGAGTCGATTGATTGGATTACGTAGTACCCTGTGAGGCGCCGCGTGAACTTATTTAGGTGCTGTACCTCTGCTTAATGTCTACGAGCTGCCTCTACGAGCACACCCGTGATCGCGCCTGCGCCCGCGCCTGTCGCGCGCCCATACCCAAAACATTACCCCACCCCAGCCTCTAACTGTTGAGCGCCGCCGCGGCCGCCCAGCTGGCTCTATTCGCGTTGATACATCGACTCGTCGCGAGCCATCAGTATTTAAACAGAATAACGGGTATATACGCGTGGGCGCACGCGTGGGCGTAGGCGCGAGCGCGGTCGCGCACTAATGCAGATGCAAACAACTTAAATTCACGTGATATTCTAACTTTATCAGGAAGGAACTAAACTCAATTAGTGGAGGGTTTCCGTGTATCAATTGGGGGGTGTCAGCGTATCAATTAGGGGGTGTCCATTTACCGCTTCCCTAATGCAATTAGTTAAATAAGATACAAAAGCACGTGAAATACTGCCAAGAGAAATACGGTCGTATCTGGAATAATTTAGGTCGGCTCTGCGGAGAACTTTCGTTCTGCGAATAAGCTTTAGATGTGGGTTTCGGTTAGGCGCGGAACTTCTGTAAACGGATTAACACCAGGAAAGAGCAAGGGTCGCGCAGTGAACGCTCCCACGACCCTGCTGAATCCTCGTCTATTATTGGGTCGGTTCTCTCGTAATGGGATGATCTCCCTAGCCACCATACCCATTGTCAGCTTTAAAGGACTATAGGTAGGCTGCAACAGCCCCCTCTTCTAACACAGTCCTCTTCTCTAATCTCTTAAACAGCTCTACAAATTATCATACAAGCGGCATTATAATTTCAGACGCCAGACTCGGAACATCCTCTCCTTATTGATTAGTGGCTAGTATATCTCGTCAAACACTAGCCATGGCAGCAGAGGGACAGACCAAATACGTTTCCTCCGCCCATGAATGGGAAGGCATATATCCACGTTTCTGCGATCTCTATAAAAAATGCGAACTTAAAGAGGTCAAGAAGAAATTGGAAAACCATGAGTTCTATGCAACGTAGGTATTTACTAATCGGATCAAAATGTGTATAGGCTGTTTATGTGCTTGGGCAGCGACAACCAGTATAAAAAACAGATCACCAAATGGCAAAAAGAAGGAAAGCTACCACCAAAACATATTAAGAGTTCGGAGTACGAATTTATGATCCAGAAACGCATGCAACGAAAGGCTGAGGAGCAGAAAAATACCGACTTCCTATATAACGGTTGGGAGTGGCCAACAGAAAAGATCGATCGCTATAGGGAGCGTTACCACAGAGAAGCGGACAGGATCCGGACAGTAACTCTTGGCAGTAACTTTACTGTCCGAATCTTTTGCCAAGTTTCATTCTGCCAGTGTAAAATCAGTGGCTTGGAGCTTGTTTTTAGGGTTGTAGATCTAGATTTTAGAGCCATAAATTAATCAATCGGCGTAGAGCCGTTGCATTGCAGCAAAGCTATGTCTAAGTAATCTACATCGTGATCCTTGGCATGGTGTTGCACGTGGAAATATTCAATCATAAGGGGCTTATATTTTAATTAAATTCATAAGATTACAAAAGTCCTTGCGGCGCATTGGTATAGTATATTCTACGGTTGTATTAATTTGGAGCTAGCCTAACAAAATTTAGGGTTGCTCGGTCACTGGAGGAAAGTCGTAATACTTGGCGTGGTGTTAAACTTAGGGTGCCTCTGCCACTACAAAGGTAGAGACTAACAGAGACACCCCATATTTATAAGTTTGGATTTTTAATCGCAATTGCATCCGTGCAAACATAGAAGCCAAAGGCAAATCGATATATAAAAGTAATTTGTTTAAGAGTTACAAAGGTAATTTAAACAAGACTTAAGAGGGAGGGTTACCTTAGGAGAAAAGCAAGCAGATGGTAAATAAACATCCCAGGCGCTTTGACACCAAAGTACTCCAAGACACGCCACCGCACGGTTATATTATCGTATTTAGTGGGTCCCACAACACTAATTTATAACTTAGATGTGCTAGAAAATGCTATATTGTCTATGCTGTCGGGAGAGGGGCTAAGGGAGGGGAGGTCATTAAATCTACTATAGCAACTTATTCCTTTTCTATTCTTTCTTTAAAGCAACAACTACACCCATTTGGAATGCTAGAGTGCTCACCAGCTTCTGGCTCGAGCAAGTGTTTAGGAGGGATTGGTTAAATAGCTGCCTATGTTTCCGTGATCGCGTTCTCGTTTCTTAGCTTCTTGTGGGCCTTCTATTTAGCTAGCTGGGTTTCCTAGGGCGTGGCGGCGGCAGTAACAGAGGTAGAGGCGTCCATTTTGGGTGAGGGTCTTGGTGTAGAGCGTAGGGAGCCATTGCCACGTATTTATATAGAGCTTAGGTGGCAATTGAGCGGTGTTAAGAATCTTGGCGGTAATGTGCACGTCCGTTTAACCGTGCAGCAGCCTACGGGGCATGTCGGGGTGGGGGGTATTGGTGAACATTGCATTTATATGGCTTTTACTAGTAAAATAGGTGCTTGAGTAGTGTCTTGGCTACCTCACCGCCCAAGTTTCCGCATGATTTGGAAAAGATTCGGACAGTAAAGTTACTGCCAAGAGTTACTGTCCGGATCCTGTCCGACAGAGAAGACTCTCCTCCAGCTTCCTATCCCCTCGGTAAGCTTATATCTGACAGATATTTGTTAAGAGTTTGTGCTAATTGAATATATAGAGACACCTTCCTGCATCAGCTATTATACTCCATCAGCTTCTCGGGATCCAACACCAGAGGCAGTAGATCGGACTCCCTTTATGACATTTGGCATCTCATTAGACAGACCATGGGAATATTTCGTGGCTCAGATGATTCTTAATCAGAACGTTGATTTTACTATTGAAATCGAACGCAATAAAACACCAGATCCACTGTCGCGTGCAGCACAACTCTCAGCCGGTTCTTTGGAGAAACTATTTAAGAAATTTCATCAGATGCCAGTTGGTGCAACTAAATCAGAGTTGCCTCCCGTGCCCTCTTCTGTTGTTGAGCCGTCCTTGCTATCCATGCTTGAGGACAAAAGCTTAGTCCATGGGTTACCTGAGAAGGCCCTTTATCATTTATCGCTCGTTATCCGACGTTATCCAGCTCCGGCTCCTGATAGTGATTTTCAAGTGGATTTACTGACTTTCCGAATGGCACATGCACTTAACCTGAAAGATTGGAGCATGGATACAGAATCTACTTTCGGTATGCCAAAGTCACCCGATGCAGAAGAAATTTTCAAATCCATACGGGATCTCCCATCGGTCTATCGCTCGACAGAAATAAACCGTCAGGTGGACTTGATATGCGGTTACTTTGACAGAGTCAGCGTTCAAGGCCCTAATCAGCCCGCCAGTTCCACCAAACTCTTCGTGGTTCGACGAGATTTATGGCAAATGGTCCGCTTGCTGCTGCGCTCTTGTGAGGCCGGTATCTATGCTTTAGAACAAGACTTCCAGATCCTTCAGAAAGTGTCCAGAACACTGTGTCAGAGCTACCGTCTTGTCTCTGGCAGAGATTACCCGTGGCTAAAACACCACTTCGGGGAGATCGAAAACATCCACGCAGGTCCTCTCACCAAGAGTATCAAACTAGGGTCGGACCCCAGTGGCGGGATAGTCTTTTGTGTAAGACACCTCCAATTTGCCCATTCTGTCAAATCTTGGACTGACGAAACCTCTATCCTCAGTGTCAGTGTAGATGTGGTCCAGTCCTCCGCGCGATCCATGTCAGCTGTGTTTATTGTAATAACCATGAATTTTGCGGAAGCTGTTACTATTAAGTTGGTTTAGGAGGTTTCTTTCCCTATCATCAATGTCGTGATATTTCTCTCCCTATGAAGATCCTTGTAGGGGCTGTCCCATCCCACCCAACGTGACCATCTTAGTGATCATATACTCATCAATGCCGTATTTGCTCCCCTCTCTCCCGAAGCCCGATTCCTTAACGCCTCCAAACGGCGCCGCCGGATCTGAAATCAGACCAGTATTCACTCCAACCATACCAACTTCTAGTGCCTCGGCAACTCTGTAGCATCTCTGGATATCCCTGCTGAAGAAGTACCCCGCGAGCCCGACCTCAGCGCGGTTCGCCAACTCCACAACCTCAGCCTCAGTTTCGAATTTGAAAAGGCCCGCCACAGGCCCGAATGTCTCTTCAGATGATAGCTTCATTTTTGGCGTCATGTCGCGGATGACGGTTGGCTGAAAAAAGTTCGAGCCGAGATCAGGCATCTTTTGCCCGCCGATGAGCACTTTACCGCCCTGACTCACGGCGTCCTGGACGTGGGATTCGACTTTGCTAATGGCGCGGCCGTGGATTAGAGGGCCATGTGTTACGCCTTTGTTGTACCCACCGCCGACTTTGAAACCTTTTACTTTCTCGGTGAATTTGGATGCGAAGGCGTCGTAGATCCCCGCCTGTACGTATAAGCGGTTGGCGCATACGCAGGTTTGGCCGCTGGAACGGAACTTCGATACAATAGCCCCGGCGACTGCAGCATCGAGATCCGCGTCTTCAAAGACGATGAAGGGTGAGTTGCCGCCAAGCTCGAAGGAGAGTTTCTTGAGTGTATTGGCGGATTGAGACATCAAAAGTTTACCGACACCTGTTGAACCTGTGAAGGAAACTTTGCGGACAGTGGACGACGAAGTTAGAGCGGAGCCAACTTCGGCCGTGTTAGAGAGGGCGGTCACAAAATTGACAACGCCTTTGGGGATGCCAGCGCGGTGGGCGAGCTCAGCAAGAGTGGCAGCTGTTAGCGGAGTCTCTCCAGGAGATTTGGCGACAACTGTGCAGCCAGCTGCGAGAGCAGGGCCGATTTTGCGGGTTATCATTGCTGCAGGGAAGTTCCATCTGTGTCGTTTATTAGCTATAAAGCCCTTCAATCTCAAACTCAAGCTCGTAGAAAGTATTAAAAGACGAGTTGAGAAAATTCACTTACGGTGTAATCAACCCACAAACTCCTACAGGCTCCTTTATCGTGAATACTCTATTTCCTGCTATACTTGCTGGAATTGTATCCCCGTACACTCTAGGTGCCTCTTCCGCAAACCACTCAAAGAAGTTCGCGGCGTAAGTTACCTCTCCCTTCGCATCTGCAAGTGGCTTGCCATTCTCCCAAGTTATAAGTTTTGCCAGGTCATCCGCATTGTCCACCATCAGCTGAAACCATTTACGCAGCATGTGTGATCGTTCACGGCCTGTTGTTATGCGAAAGGAGGGGAGGGCGGCGGCGGCGGCGGAAATAGCAGCTTCGGTGTCGAATTTATCCATTTCAGGCATTGTCGTGATGACTTTGCCTGTAGATGGGTCTGCATCGCGAAATATGAGATGATGAAGCTGTGGACGGGAGGCATGTATAGCTTGCACGTACCCTTGACCTCAAAGGTCTTGCCTGATTTGGCGTTAATCCATTCTCCATTCACATAAGCCTGTGACTTAAGGAGGGACCTGTCGTTGAGCTGCACACAGTTGCCATGTTAGCCACCGATCCATTCCACTTAAATGTAGCTCTTCTCCTGCCCCCTTTTTGGCTCTTCGTCACAATGTTTCCAGTCCAAAGCAAGTATACATACAGGTGGCACACTGTGACTCATTGCGTAAGGTCTCTTAACCAATGTCGGTAAAGCTAAAGGCCGAAACTGTGATCGATATATGGGTTTCGAGGCAATTGATCTTGCACCAGCACAGAGGGACCTCATGCTGGGCGATGACAATTATATACTCCACACTTCCGAAAACGTATGCAACTTTGGCAGCGGGAGCTTAAAGCGCGGCAGATGGGCCCCTGCGCAATGAGTTCTCTCCGCGGTACAGTAATTGGCTTTGATATGCTGGTGGTGTGGCGGGACATTGAGGGTCGGAGGGGTGGTTGCGGGGAAGTGAGGAGTTTAATTATTATTATTATTATTCATTGCTTAACGTCCGATTCGGATCCCTGTTGGGCCCACGCGGACTACTCCTTATATACATGTGGGGAGAAAACTCTATTTGAGAAAACCCCGTGATCCGTCTCCCCGC
>Ga0307507_10008452_pt1 | contig 14229 bp, 2 predicted proteins | sample 7_EM_MG_FD_207223 | JGI IMG/M metagenome (GOLD analysis project Ga0307507, IMG submission 207223) | Populus trichocarpa ectomycorrhiza microbial communities from riparian zone in the Pacific Northwest, United States - 7_EM | ecosystem: Host-associated > Plants > Roots > Unclassified | place... | reverse complement strand
ACAAAAATTTAATATTTTATAAAGATTTATTGTTATTATAACTTGTTCTATTTAGAATATTATTTTAAAAGCATAAAAGTTTATTATAGGATTGTGAAGTTAAAAAATTGGAATTTGTATAGAGAATCGCATCTTTTTCCTATTTTTTAGCTTTATAGCCTTCTAATAAATTTATATATTTTTTATATAAAAATTTAAATAGAGAGAGTTTTAGTAATAGCAAATCTCTATAAAATACTAGATTTTTAAGAAATATTTTTAATATCTGGTAGTAGAAAACATATGCTAAAAATAGTAAATTTGGTAAAAAGTTGGTAAAACATAAGGGCTTTTAACAAAGGACTATAAGATTTAAGACTTTAAAAAAAGGTTATAATAGCCATATCTTATATAGCGATAAGCCTTATAACTATTTTAAAGCCATAGAATTGATTTTGCAGTTGCTGTATAGTAATTTAGCGAAAAATATTACATTTGGTGTGGTCTGGGCACGGACACTTATGACACCCCACTGTAATACCGGGCCTTACCACTTAAAAAGCGGACTTGCTGCATACTAAATAAGCTTTGTACATAGGAGGCTATGTAAGAGGCTATGTAAAAGGGGACCCTATAAAACGTCCTATAGGGGCAGCAGTAGGGCAGTAGGGGTAAACTACGGCACTGCGGTAGCAGCATCTACGGGAGCATCTACGGCAGCGTCTACGGCAGTATCTACAGCAGTATCTACGGCAGTATCTACGGCAGTATCTATGGCAGTATTTACGGCAGTAACTGGGGCAGCTGGGGTAAACTATGGTAGTAACTACGGCAGTAACTAGAGCAGCAAAAGGGGACTCTATTAAAAAGTCCTATAGGGGCAGCAGTATGGGCAGCTATAGTAGCACTAGGGATAGTTCTAGGATAATAACTAGGGCAGTAACTAGGGCAGTAACTATAGTAGTAGTATAAATTATTAACTAAATCGAATTTATCTTTATTACCTACTTTATATCTTACTACCCTATTACCTACTACCTTTCTTCACTATTTATACTTACCTTATATATAAAGGGCTTTTAAAGCCAGCTTAATACTTAGATCTTACATTTATAAGATAGTCCAATTACTATAGATTTAGTATTCTCTATAGTATAAAATATCCTCTATAGTAGTAAAAGTATTAACTAAAGCATTATATAAAGTAGTAACTAGAGTGGTAGGCTAAAGTAGTAAAGAGAAATAGAAATAGAAATAGTAGTAGAAATAGAAATAGAAGTAGAAGTAGAATAAGAAATCGTAGTAGAAATCGTAGTAGAAATAGCAATAGAGGTAGAAGTATAATATAAAAAAAAGCAAAATAAGAAATAGAAGTAGAAGAGAAAATAGATATAAAAGTAGTAGTAGTAAAAGTAGTAATAGAAATAAAAGTGGTAGTAAAAGTAAAAGTTATAGTTAAAGTAATAAAAAGAAGTAGTAATAAAAAGGTAGTATAAGTAGTAATAGAAGTAGTAGTAAAAATGATAGATAAAGTAGTAAAGAAAGCTATAGTAAAGTAATAATAAAGTAGTAGTAAAGTAGAAGTATTATAGAGTAGGTATAAGTGGATATAATATACTAAATATAGTAGTAATTAAGAAGGCTATATATATATATATAATTATATAGTAGATATAAAATATTTAAATATATATAAGTATTATAAGATTTTTTTTTTATTAAGAATTATTAAAGTAGTATAGAAAAGTAAAGTTTAATACTTAAAAAAATAGAATATGTTATATAAAGTAATAAGTAATAGATAATAAAGTAGTAATTAAATCTAATCTTAATTAATAAAAATAATAAAGAGAATAGTATATTAAATATAAGAAAAAGTAATAGCTAAAGTAAAAGCTAAAGCACTTTTACTAATTTTACTAAATTATATATAGAAATGAAAAGTCTAATATTCTAATAACCTCTATAAAAAAGACTTAAACCGTTAATAGAAATAATATCTCTAATAGTTATAAGAGGTAATAGGTAAAATAAAAGTAAAATTATAGTTAAGGCATATTCTAACTATAAAAACTATTTTTAAAAGGTAGATTTAAATAATAAAACTAATAGCTATAATAATATATTATTCATTGCTTAACGTCCAATTTGGATTCCTATTAGGCCCACGCGGACTACTTCTTATTTATATATAGGGAGAAAACTCTATTTGAGAAAACCCCATAATCCATCTCCCCGCCTTTTAGGACTTGCCTACTTAGCGCCTATAAGTTACCTATGGTGCTCTACTACCTTACTTTTTAACCTCCTTGGGAACTACTGCTGCTATAATAAGCCTACGGACGCGTTAGTATCGCAAACTTAACTCTACTACTATAGGGTTATTAGGGGGCGCCTAATACTCGCCCCTTTACCTTTTATTGCCATTTCCTTTACAACCCGGAACTAGTCTAGTACATTTTAGCTCATAAGCCACTGGGTAACCACCTTAAGACCTTTTTATATTAAGAGTAGTGTATTATAGTTCTCTATACTAGCTGCTAAGAGCATCACTGCTTAGTTAGTGCGTAAGGGGCATAATAGTATTACGTATTTTAGTGTCTGTCTTAGCCAGCTATATTTGCATCTTAGGCTACCTACTAGGACGCCTACCTAGTAGAGCCAGTCTTTTACTCCTATTATTCCTATTCTTAAGAGTGTTGCCATTATATTTTCTGCCTTTGTTAGGCCTTCTTGGAGCCCTTAGGTATTTACCCTCTATAGCGTTAACCACGCTATAGCTTAGGTTCCTCTTGCCTAAGACAGCCTCTGTACCTTTAACTCCTACATACCTCTCCAGTGTTGGTCCAGCCAGTATTATATTGCGGTAGATGGTTTCCTGGTACTCTTTTATACTCTACTTTAGCTCCTTTCTCTCTCTTGCTATTATCTTTACTAGTCTCTTATACGTCTTCCTTTCTCCTCTATATAGGCCTGGGCCCTAATATAGCACCATTCTTCTTCTACTTTTTCTACCTATTTCTCTAACATCTCTTCCCTACTTTAGGGTTATTAGTTTGCTCTCCTATAGGGCACCCTAGGGTCCCTCCATAGTTTATTTAGGCGTGTTTTAATATACTTTATAACCTTAGAGTTACGCTCCTTTTACACCCTTTATATTACAGCGGCTTTAATATATAATTATAGGGGGGGGATATTTGCTTCCTTCTTAAGCAGTACTGTGGCCGTTTACTTATACCCGCCTATTATACTCTAAAGGTAGGCTATTTAAACCTTTTAGAGTAGTTTAAGGAGTAATTTAGGGAGGCCTTTCTCGGTTTCTCCTATGGCCTAAACACTATATCTATATATCATGGTTAGCCGGACAACTGCTATATATAGTAGGCGTGACCTCTAAAAGCATGGACCCTATATAGAATTAACGATCCTAGACATTACGATATACTATACTTGGCCCTTATAGGCCGCTTATAATGCATATATACTCCACCGGAGCTTACTGTCTACCTATACTCCTAATACCCTTAGGCCTTAAACTGGTTAGCCCCTAAAGCCTTAAATATAGATTACATACTAGAGATCTGTAGATTGGTTGCGTTTTCTTATAAAATGGATTAGCTAGTATTTCTCTAGTAAGAATTAGACTCTATATTATCTTGCCCATTCTATATAGGTATTATAGGCTTTCTCTAGTGTTCTACAGTTCTCTATAGCTGTTGGCCTATATATAATTAGGTTTGTGTCATTAATAAAGCCTATCCCCTAAGTCGCCCCTTCCTTAAAGGAATTAAGTAGGTTGCTTATAAACAAAAGAAAGAGTATAGGCAAGAGGGGTAATCCTTATAGTATTCCTGTTACGACTATAATAGGGGGGCTCTAGTACCTGCTGAAGACCAATAATGTTTCTTTCTAGCCTATAAACCCTTAAACAAATTATATAATCCATTCTAGGAAGCCCTTTGCCCTAAGGATATACAGAAGGCGCTTATAGGGTATATTATTATAGACACTACTAATATCTAGGCTAAGCATTAATACTATAAAGTCCCTTTGCATCGCCTATATAGACTTAATAGTGGCGGCAAGTAACATAAGTGCTAATAGTGTTAAGCGGTTCTTTCTTGCCCCTATTTAACTTTATAGTAGTAGGGCGTGTTCCTTAGCCATATCTACCATACGGTCCGCTATTACCCTTTCTAAAATCTTATTAAGGGTGTTTTCCAAGGTAATAGGGCGGTAGTTTCCTGGAATTAAGAAATCTACTTTACCTTCTTTTTATAGGATAACTGTTATTATAGATCTTCTAAGTTATAGATAGTAGCCTATAGTAAAGTATGCTCTAGCTATATCTGCAAGCTAAGGTACTATAAGTGGTCCACAGGTCTTTAAGGCCTTATTTAGTATCCCATCTGGTCCTAGTGCTATATTATTTAAAAGGCAGCTAATAGTTCTAGCCATTTCCTCTGTTATTATATCGCTGTTAACCAGCAGGCAAGTTACCGGTATTTTACCTATAATATTACTAAGGTCTATTAGAGCTGGTTAGGGGAAGAACCTTTCTATAAGGATCTTTGCCTTTTTATTGTTGTTATTAGTAGCCTATAACTCCCCTGTTCTTTATAGAGGTAGTAGGTATAGGTCTTCTACTAGGCGCCCTACCTTTTGTAACAGTGCTAGAGCGCGTTACCTGCTAAATTCTGCCATGCTGCTGCCATATTCTGCCAACCTACGATTGGCTCGCTTACCGCTAGCGCCTTGGCGGCTGCCCCTTTATATATGTTTACTATGGTCCTTATAACCCCCTTCTTTTCTTCTCCTTAGCTTAGTATCTTCATTAGATAGCAATCCACAAGCTTCAATTCAAGGGCATTTATACGAGCCGTTATATTATACTAAGCTCTCCATACACTGCCTAGGAAGGCCTTAATAATATCCCTATATCTTAAAAGAAACTTCGTCTGCAACAACGCATTAACGCGCTATACTCAGACACTAGAACAACTTTATACTGCCTAGGAAGGCCTTAATAATATCCCACTTTATAAGCTAGGCAGGACTGGACCTATACCCCCAGAATTAAAACTGAAGCGTATGAGACCGACGAACCCTAGGAGGCTAATAATGGCACTTAAAGCGAGCTTATTTAAAAGACCTGCCTCTACCTAAGAGGAACACGAGATCCAATTAGGATTAGAAATTGAAGATAATGATAATGTTATAAATATATGCGAACAGATTCGCGCCCTCGCGGCTAATTAGAAGGTTAATCGTCTTTAAGCCTAAAGTATATAAGAGACTCTAAAGGAGATCCTGGAAAGCCTTACTGCCTTATAAAGTAGCCCAGCCTCCCCTTTATAAAGCCTTAGTTAACCCATTTGCTTAACCAAATGCGATATACTAGGAAGTATAGACATAATAATAAAGCAATTAAAATCTGTTAAGCTTCCTAACCCTTAACTACTGTCTAATAGGATAGACCCTACTTTTAAGAACTGGAGGATCTAAGTATAAGGAAAACTCTAAATTAACTATAACTATTTCCCCTCCAAAGAGGCCAAAATGCTCTACCTTTTTGGCTAAACTATAGGGAACGCCTAATGTCACCTTTAAGCTAAGTTTAAAGATAACTCTCCTGTCCGATTTGTATTTATTAATAAGATGCTGCAGCACCTAGCGGCTATCTATGTTAACCCAAACAAAGTACGGGACGCTTAATACGACTATAACCGCCTAATAATGAAGCCGAACTAACCCTTTGCCAAATTCCAGACTTAATTCTTATACCTTATAGGAGAAGGCTAGGTCCCTCTTAAAAACTACTAATTAGACCTTTACGACAAACTAATAATTAAGCTATAAGAGAAGATTGCTGTAACTCTAGACAACCTACTAACCTATAAAAGACTTACAGCTTGTTGCCTATTGTTGGACTTAGAGCTAAAGCGGATTGACGCCCGCCTAAATCGGCAGAAGCAACCCTGTAGCGATTAAAGCTCACCTACTACCCCTATGGGAGCTGGAGTAGGAAGACCAGCTATAACCACTGCTATACTAAAAGCGGTTATAACTACGCACCGGCGAGCCTTGCCTAACTAGCTACGTACTATAACCTTGACTAGTACTCGTCGCAATACCCTAATTGACCCTACTACAGCCACTTACTATAACTGCAATAAGGAGGGTTACTTTGCCTTATCTTGCCCAGAACTAAAGGATATTAAGGAGATAGAGGAAGGAGAAACATCTAATAAGTTAGGAAAAGAAGAACCCTAGGGAAAGACTCCCCCCTAGGGTATTCTATTAATCTTAAAGAGATTGATCTAAGTTAGTTAATGGATAGAAAACACTTTACGGTTCCATATACAGTATCTTAAAATGGATATAGAGTTAACTTAACTGCCCTTATTAACACTAGAGCAAATAGCTTTGCCTTTATAAATACTGCCTGTGCGATTAATGTTGCTAGGTTTCTAAATATAAAAGCCACCCTACTAGAGAAGCCTGTCTAGGTAAAAGGCTATAACAGCTAAGCTGGTAAGCCGGTTACCTACATCCTGAAGTTATATATCTCCCTTAATGGACGACGTTAATACAGCATCCCCTTCTGTATCTTAGACCTAGGGTCCTACGATATAATCCTTAGCCGAAAATAGATATCCTACTTTGATATTTGGCTAAATATATAACAAAGACAGTTTGTCTAGCCGGAGGATAGGCCGAAATTACCCTCCTTTATTAGAGAAATCCGAACCGACCGTAAGACACTAGCTGTGAAGTCTAACCCTATATACTAGCAGGATGTCCGGGCCCGTAACCTAGCCTTTGCCCAAGAAAACACCCGCTATAAAGCTGGAAAGAACTCTGTACTAATAAAGATACTCTCCCAAAGCGCTATATTTGAGGAGGACTCTACCTACGGAAGTAGGACAGATAGTGGCATAAACAATATCTAAATCGCGCAGATCTAACTGGTGTGGAAAAGAACGTACTGATAAGATATAAGGGATAACCTTTAAAAGATGCAACAGGAGTTAAAAGGAGTAATGATGACGCTAATACCCCAGAGGGCCCTAAGGTCATGCACGCCCCTAGTGTTATATAACCCCCCTGTAGTAAACATTACCGCAATTAGCGCTATAGCATTCCACTTTAATATATACCGGAAGGACAATAAGGTCTTTACAACGAGCCTATATAAGATTGACCGGATTATTAACAAAAGGGAAGAAAAGCTAATTAAGGAAACTAATAAAAAACTAGTTAAATGTCTCCTTTTTACTATCTATGCTAAGTATAAGGACGTATTCTTAAGGGCGGCTTCGGACAAGTTACCCCCTTACTAGATATATAATTATAAGATTTAATTGGAAGCCAATAACTCGCTAGGCTATAGCCCCCTCTACTAATAATTAACGGATAAGCTAAAAGCAATAAAGCAGTACTTAATTAATAACCTTAATAAAGGGTTTATTAAGCTAAGTTAAGCCCCTTTTACTTCCTCTATCCTATTTGTAAAAAAGCCTAGTGGAGGCCTTTGTTTTTATATTAACTATTGGAAGCTAAATACTATTACTTAAAAGGATTAGTATCCTATTTCTTTAATTAACAAAACCCTTGTATGTCTAAGCCGGGTAAAGATCTTTACTAAACTTAATATCCGCCAAGCTTTTTACTGAATTAGGATAGACCCTGTATCTAAAGATTTAATAACGTTCCGTACCTATTATAGGTCCTATAAATGTAAAGTTCTTTCTTTTGGACTAATAAACGGACCGGCTACGTACTAAAGGTATATAAATGATGTTCTTTTTAATTACCTTAACGAATTCTATATAGCATACCTAGACGACATCCTTATATACTTGGATAATGAACTTGAGCACTAAGTTTATGTTAAGAAGGTCCTAGAGAGATTATGGAACATAGGCTTACAAGTTAATATTAAAAAATATAAATTTGGGGTAAAACGTACAAAGTACCTTAGGTTTATAGTGAGTATAGATAGGATTAAAGTTGACCCTAAAAAGGTTAACGTAATCTGTAACTAGCAGCCCCCTTGTACTGTAAAGGGTATCTAGTCCTTCCTAGGTTTTTATAATTTCTACTACCGATTTATCCGTGACTACGGAGTAGTAGTAACGCCTTTTATACAACTTACCCGGAAAGATATGCCTTTTGTCTTTAATAACGACTGTATAGAAGCCTTTGGAGAGTTAAAAGATTGGCTTATCTCTTCTCTAATCCTTTGTTACTATAACCCAGACCTCGAATTAATGTTAGAGACGGACGCTTCTAATAAAGTTATAGTGGGAATCCTATTATAGTTATATCTAGACGGTGAATAGTACCCTATTACCTTTTTCTTAAAAATAATGGACCTAGCTAAGTGTAACTATGAGGTATATAATAAAGAAATGCTAGCTATTATCCAATTATTATCCCAATAGCGCGTAGAGCTTAAAGGCACGAACTCCTGGATTAAGATATATACGGATTATAAAGCCCTAGAGTACTTTATAACTATAAAGCAGCTTACCGGACAATAAGCCCATTAGGCTGAAATACTCTCCAAATTCTTCTTTACAATTATATATTGTTCTGGCAAGCAAAATACTAAAGCTAATATACTAACCCGAAGGGAACAAGATATAGGACCCTAGGATAAGCTAAAGACCCAATACTAAACGCGCGCCCTCCTCTATCCCAAATAGCTTAACCCGCAAATTCTTAAAGAACTAGACTCTAAACAGAATAAGCTATTACCCTTAAAGGGAGTAGTCTTGGATAAACTAATAGGGCTAGTTAACCGCATCCTAACTGTAAACTGCATAGCTAACTCCCTAAAGGCCCTCCGCAACTAAGCCGCGAAGGAGGACCCTAATTTAGAAATGGAAGAAGGACTGCTTCTATACTAAGAACGGCTTATAGTTTCAAATGTTGACAACCTATAGACAGAGTTAATCCGTGAAGCCTACTGTTAAGTCTCTATAGCACACCCTAGTTGTGATAAGACCTACTAACTACTAGCGCCCCGTTACTACTAGCAAGGACTTCTATTTAATATAGATTAATTTGTTAGAAACTGCCACGCCTATAGACGCGCAAATGCCCCTAGGGATTAAACTCCTGGGTAGCTATAACCGCTGCCAGTTCTAGAACACCCTTAGCAATATATCACCATAGACTTTAAGTCATTTCTAAAGGACGCCTACGGCCACGATGCAGCCTTTGTAGTAGTTAACTAACTATACAAGCAATCCGTCTCCCTCCCTTATTTTAAAACCACGACTATAAAGGATATAGCCCGCCTCTACGTTAACAACATCTATCAATTCTACGGCGCCCCTAAATCAATTGTCTCTGACTGTGGCCCCCAGTTTATATCAGATTTCTAGAATAAACTCTGCTATATCCTTGGGATTAAGATTAAGCTCTCTACTATATTCCACTCTTAAACTAATGGCCAAACCAAGATTATAAACTAGTACCTTGACTAGTGACTACGGCCCTTTATAGACTACTATCAGGACAACTGGTTGGAATTACTACCTATAATAGACTACGCGCAGCTTACACTCCCCTATAATAGTATAGGGATGTCCCCATTCGAACTTCTCTACGGGTATACACCACAAACGTCCTTTAATTGGGATAGGCCTACGGAACCCACTACAGCCCGCGAACGCCTCAGCTATGAAGAGGCCTGGGCATTTGCTGAGAGAATATATAAAGCCTAAGAGACTGCTTAAATAATTATAAAAAAGGCGCAAGAAAAAAAGAAGTCTAATGTAAACCGATATTATCGCGAGGAAGACTTCCAAGTAGGAGATAAGGTATGGGTGTTAATAAAGAACTAGAAAACCTAGAGGCCGAGCCACAAGTTAGACTACTAAATGGCTAGCCTATACAAGACTCTTTAAAAGGTAGGACACTCTTTTGAGGTTAAGCTACTAGAGTTAATAAGGATCCACCCTGTCTTCTCTTTGGACCGGCTATAAAAGGCTGCGGATAATCTATTACCTGGATAGTATAATAACCCCCCACCGCTAATCTAGATTGCTGAGGACGAAGAATAGGAAGTTAAAGAAATCCTAGCAGTAAAAAAGGTCCGTAATGTCTTAAAATACCGTGTAAGCTAGGTAGGCCATAATAATGACCCAGAGTGGTACCCCGTATCTAATTTTAAGTACTCCCCCTATAAGCTACGGGACTTCCACCTAGCCCACCCTAACCTCCCTGGACCACCATATAAATTAGACAACTGGATTAAATGCTAGAAAGAAGGGTTAGATAATTATAACAATTTGGATGATAATAGAAAGCTTAGACAACGCCTAAGGGCAGGCTTTTTTAAAAGGGGGGGGTGATGTGATAGTACTAGAGCGCGTTACCTGCCAAATTCTGCTATGCTGCTGCCATATTCTGCCAACCTATGATTGGCTTGCTTACCGCTAGCGCCTTGGCGGCTGCCCCTTTATATATGTTTACTATGGTCCTTACAACCCCCTTCTTTTCTTCTCCTTAGCTTAGTATCTTCATTAGATAGCAATCCACAAGCTTTAGTTCAGGGGCATTTATATAAGCCGTCACACCTTTTTCTTTACCCATTTTACTATAGTCCAAAGGCCCTTATTATAGGGGAGGCTCGGGTTAGTAGTGTGCTTATTTATAAACTATCTCCAGTTATTCCTTGCCTCTTTTTTTAGGGTATTCTTTAACTAGTTTCTTATATCCTTATATTATCTCTTATCTTTAGGGTTGTGGCTGCTTATATATTTCCTTTTTGCTTATTATTGGCTAGTAATAAGAACTGCGTATTATACAGACCACGCATATTACATGTAGGGGCCTAATTATAAGACCGGGCAGTGCTCTTTTAGCCCGTTTTTAATTACTGCCTAGATCCTTTCTAGTCTTTAATTAATTTCCTTAGAGGTAGCTAATAAGCCTTACTTATTTGGTATTGGGTGGATTTCTTCTAGGTCTTAAAGTTATTGTTTAACTATATTAAGGAAACTATCTGTCTTAAGCTTCCTTATTGCGTATCTTTTACTATTTAATTACGCCTTAATATCCAGATCTAGCTGTATTTAGATAGGGATATGGTCTAAGGCAAGTGCCCATTCTTCTTTAGGGTTGCACCTTTTAAGTCTCTAGTATAGGCCTTCGTCCATAAATATAAGATCAGTTATACTTCTAACAGTACTCGTTGCCATATAATTACTCCTAGAGGGGTGGCTAGTTTAAGGCCCTAGGTATCTATAGCTTTTAATAGGCACTCTACCTATTAGTTAATAGCAATATAGATACCCCCCTACTATGGGTAGTAGAGGTTTATATCTCCTAATAGAATAAACTCTGTGCCTTCGGTTTCTAGTAAGCTTATTACTAATATAATGTTCTCTATTTATAGGACACCTTCAATCCTAGGGTTATACACATTAATAATTTATACCGGTCCCCTATATATCTAGATTATTATAACTACAATATCTAGGTTAACTGCCTGCCGTAACTATAAGGATAGGCTAATAGCCTTGCTAATTATAAAGCACACGCGTATAGCTACTTTTGGTTTATATAGGAGCTGGAATCCTTAGGGGCAGTATATTAATTATATATAGGTATTGTAATACGGCTCTTATATAGCAAGGATATGGTGTTTCTCTAGGTCTAGACTGTCTAGTAGGGGCCTTATAAGCAGGTAGTTATATATTAGCTAGTAATATAGTAAAGTTTAACATACCTGCTTATCTAAGCCTCTACCCCAGTTTTCTAGTGCTTTAGTCCTAGTTTATAAGCAGTTAGCTGCCACCACCACTTATATAGGGAATTTCACCATTCTTTTGGATATCTTATAACGGGTTATTAGCCTAAGTACCAGTCTACCCCCTAGCAGTCTATATAAGAGTCTCCTCCTAGAGTTAGTACGCTTTTGTACAGCTTAGGAGTCTTCTATAGCCTCTGGTTTTACGCCTTTTCTATTATTTCCGCTAGTATAGGCATAAGCTGCCATTTCTAGGGGTCGTAACTCCCGTTTTACACGCCTACTGGCGTAATCCTGCAAAGGTGTTATAGCTGCATTCTATAATGCAGACTTTAGCGTACTTTCTATAGTTAGGCCCAGCCAAAACCTTCCTACCTAAGTAACTCCTGTTTGCTCCTTAAGCATATCTCACTAGCATATCACCCTAGAGACAAACGGTTCCGTCTATTAATATACTAACACACGTATCTGTTCTCTTAAGCTATATAGTAGTCTCTCTGGCTAGGATATAATCCTACCTACCTATTAGGTGCACTAAGGGTTAAAGCCTAGCTAAGAGGTAAGGTCCTTAGAGCTAGCAGTAGCTACTATACACTACACCCTATAGGAGGTTCCCGTTTCGCGTTACCTATAAGAGTCTCCTTATAATAGGCCGACCGTATTTTATAGGAGAGGGGCTATAGAGACACTAGGTCCCGCACCAAACGACCTACTCCCCCCTTTCCTATTAACTAAGCTTATATCCCCCCTTTTATAAGCTGGCCTATGTCTTTAACTATTAAAACCTTATTTAACTAGCCTGTATTTCCCCTATAGCCTCCCCTATATATATGCATTAGGTTGCATACACTATACCTATTAAGACCCTCCTATGAGTTGCCTTATATATATACGCATTAGGTTATATACACCACGCCTATTAAGACCCTCCTATAAGTCACCTATAAGTTAACTATAGGTTGACTATGGGTCAACTAAGTCGTACGCCATAGGGCCGTTAAAGCTGGCCTATGTTTCCGCTGCCTAGAGCTTTGCCTGTGTTTCCACCTTATTAAGCCGTTTGGTTGCCGTCGCGTCGCCGTTACATCGCTATCGCGTCACTGTCGTCCAGGTCGCATGCACCACGCCTATTAAGACCCTCTTCTAAGTTACCTGGATGTACTAGATATCAAATAGGCCCTTATAGAGGGGCCTTAATAAATTCTCTAGGCAGGGCCTTAATAAGTTCTTTGTGGTGGCCTTGGGGCCTTAACAAGTTTTATATAAAGTATCTACAACGTGTTAACCTTAACAAGTTCTTATAAAAAGAGGTTTCCTATACCCTTGCTATATCCTCTTGGTCTCAGAGCTAGTGCAAGCCTAAGGGTGTCCTGTTATACGCCTAGGGCGTATCTATATTAACTGGCTGAATAAGGCCAGTTTCGGGCCTAGCTGTAAGCCAGGTAGTTGTACGTCGGGCGGTTTTTATATCCCAGTTTCCCTTAATGGCCCCCCTAGATGGTATAGCAGGAGCCCTAAGTAGGGGCAGTAGGACTCCTAGTGTTGTTAAGGGCGATATACGTATTGCAGGCTTAACACCATAGAGTCGTAACACCAGCGCGCGCAGCGCGCTGCGACGGCTCTCTTCCATTGCCTCTGCACTTAGCCATCATAAGGAATGATTTCCCGATGATGTTTCCACCCGCGGCGACATGGACGCGTATAGTAGGGCTTCGTGGGCAGCTATAATAATATAAAAACTATTATTAAAAACCATAGTAGTAATAAAAAAGCCCTAAACTATAGAGAATATAATTTTAATATTAGCTTTTATTATTAAAAAAAATAAGATAGCTTTTTATTAAAAAGGGTTTAAATATAAAAGTTATATAAAAGGAGATCTTATAAAATATTAATTAATTAAATAATATATAAAGAAGTTTTAATTTATAAAGATAGCTTTTATGTACTATTTATTTAGTAATTAATTTTTTTTAAAAAAATTTAAACTTTTAATTAATTAAATATATATATAAACAATTAAATTTATTAACTACTTTAATGTAATACTTTTATAACTAAATAGCAACCTATATAACATTTTAATATAACGTAAGTAATGGGGTTTTGACCGCACCCTGGGTTATAACCGTTTTGAATATTAAAACTTTACCTAGGTTGTATCTATCACGCCTAGGTAAGCCTTAGCACGACACACCGCCTTTTAAATGTATATGTTGCTTTAATTTTGGCAGAATAATAAAACTTTACTTAAAATAGTAGGCGGTACGCTAGCGCGGTCAAAACTATAGTGTGGTCAAAACCCCGTTACCTACGTTATTTAGTAGTATTAATAATTGTATTAATATATTAAATATCTATAACGTATTTCACGGGTAAGCTGGTCAAACGGGTAAGCTAATCACTTCAAAAACACACCAAAAAATGGAAAAATCACACTTTAATATCTTAACAACCACTTAATAATAAATTTTAATAATTTA
>Ga0307507_10008451_pt1 | contig 14230 bp, 17 predicted proteins | sample 7_EM_MG_FD_207223 | JGI IMG/M metagenome (GOLD analysis project Ga0307507, IMG submission 207223) | Populus trichocarpa ectomycorrhiza microbial communities from riparian zone in the Pacific Northwest, United States - 7_EM | ecosystem: Host-associated > Plants > Roots > Unclassified | place... | reverse complement strand
TTGCCCCGCCCGCACACGAGCCCGAAACCTCCGACTGAAAGAGGTCTCCTCTCTAGCGCACGACGCACCGATATGGTCCGACCCCACCCTCATACGAGCCCTGGGCGAGTACATTACGGACACGAAAACCGGATTCCCCCCGGACATGCTACCCGACCAATTCAGCCCCCCCTCCACTCCCTCTCCCACACCTAGATAATTGGTTTTCCCGCGAAGGTTTTTTTTTTTTTGGATCTTTTGTTTGAGGTTGATTAGTTATTGGATTTTTTCCCTTTACATAGCCCATCCCGCCAAAGAACGCAGAGACGAGAAGTAGTTATAGCGTTGTAACTTCCTTATATTTTGATTCCGTAGGGAACGACGGGCAAACGGTTTTTGGCCCAGGTATTTTCAGCAAACGCGGTGGACGAGGAGATATGGTTCCTTTTGTTTTTTGTTTTGATTTATAGGTTTTGTTCTTTCCATAGCTAGCGCTGCACGAAGCTTCTTGTACCTAGAAACAATGAACGCATGAAATAAAAAAACAAAAATAAAAAAAGGCAGGAGATTTGGGTTCTTCACGCAACCATCTAAGTTCGTTCATACGATCTACTTTCAATACAAAGATCTTTATCTATCACGCTTTCGGGAATCAAGACACCACTGTCTTATATGAGCCTAGCGATTGACGTTGCTAGATAGGAGTCAACGGACTTAGCTAGCGCAACAACTATCGGGCTAAGGAAACAGGGATCGTTATGAGACTATCGGTTACCTGCTGCAACTATCACCCAGAGAGGAGAGGATTGTAACATTTGGTTGCGTCAACCAGCAGCACCTAACAAAGAGACAAAACAGAGACCAACAACGAAAACGACATCGACCCCCTAGCGGAAAATCTCGACCTTTCATCACTAGGAGAAGGACTTGAAAGGGCCTTAACGGAGGAGAGGGCACCAAGCCCTACAACACCAGAGCCACCATCACCAATTGCATCAGAAGAAACAGAAGAACAAGGAAGGACAGGACGAAACACAATGGCGGCTATAGCAGAACAAGGGGGAGCGACCCCCTCGGAAGCAACCCCGATCCTGAACTCGGAACAGATGAGACAAATCATTGTATCCTTAAGTGGAGGAACCAGGAAGCTCAAGGTCAAGGAACCCGAGGTTTACCAAGGAGAACGATACAAACTACGAGGATGGCTAGCCCAACTCATAGTATCCTACCGAACGGTAGGATGGCAAAATGGACATCATGAGGAGAAAAACCTCTATGCAACAAGCCGGCTGAGGGACGATTTGGGGCCCTGGATCCCACCTGATGCAGAAGAAAGAATCACCCCAACATGGGACAATTGGGCTGGATTCAAAGCAGAATTACAAAGCCAATTTGGCGTAATCGACGCCAAGGGAGAAGCAAGGATCCGGCTAAAGAATATGAACCAAGGCAAACGATTGGTCACAGAATACTGGAACGAACTCTGCCTGGTGGCCAGCGAAGCCGAATTGGACGACTCAACTGGAGGAGAAGTACTCCTAGGAGGGATGATCACGGAATTACAGAACGCCTGGGGAGCTAGCAGCGAGGAATACGAGGACCTCGAAGCCCTAGCCCAATGGACAATCAGGAAAGAAACCAAGCTGGCAACGGTCAGGCATATCCAAGGATCGCCATCGACAAAAAACATCCAACGGGAGACGCCCACACCACGAAACCCAGATGGGACATACCGACCCACCAATAATGACAATCAGAATGACAGCGACCCTATGGAACCGGACGCGAAGCGAAAGAGACCAAGATTCAACATCTCGAGGGAAGAATTCCAAAGAAGGATACGAGAACAACTATGCCTCAAGTGCGCACAACCGGGTCACTTAGCCAGGAGCTGCCCGAAAAAAGATGGACCCAAACCATTCAACGCACAAGCCAGGAGCTGGAGCCCGCGAAAAAAACCGCCCGTTGGCAAACCAAACCAAAGATAAGGGCAATCGAGGTCGAACAGGAACCCGAACGGTCGGGAAACGATTAGTGTCCTCAGTAAGAGATGGTCAGTGGGACAGACCCGAAGGAAAACCCATCATGATGGAGAACTAGTACGCGACACTCAACTACACAGAAACACTCGAAAACGACAATGATCACATTATGGTCAAGATACAACTACAAGGCCAAAAAGAGTCAGTCACTATCAACGCCATGATTGACTCAGAAGCAACTGAGGACTTCAGAGACAGACAAGTCTGCAACAAACACGGGATCAAGATAATTAAAGCAAAAAACCCCCGCGAGATTTACCTTGCGTAGGGAAAACCAAGCGCTATGGGTCCCGTTACCCATATGACGAAAGTACCTATAGACATTAGTAGCCATAGGGAATTGGCAACCTTCCAAGTGGCAAATCTCCAAAACCATGAGGTCATCCTCGGGATGCCATGGTTAAGAGAACACAATCCAACAATCGATTGGAATGACAAAAGGATTACATTCAACAGCGAACGATCTACGCCTTGGTGTCTTAAAAGTTCGCCCGTTGCATATGTGGTACGCGAAGAAAAAGCCCTGGAAGAAAATCTCATCACCAGATTCTCCAAGATCCAGGCCAAGAATGGCCCGACGACCAATTACCAGAGCGTCAGAGATAAGAAGCTATCCGCTGAGGCCAGAGTGCCTATGAAGGGAACAGCCAGAGCGGCAGGACCCGACCTGTACGCAAACGCAGGAACTGACGTTCCTGCCAGAGGGCAAGCAATTGTTGGGACGGGGATGCCTATTGGACTACCTCACAACATGTATGGATGAATTGCACCACGAAGCAGTCTAGTAGTCAAACACCGACTCACGACAAATGCAGGTGTAATAGACTCCGACTACCGAGGAGAAGTGAAGGTGGTCCTAGCCAACCTGGGAGACCAACCATACCGAGTGGAAAAAGCAGACCGAATAGCACAACTGATCATCGAAAAATCGACAACAGGCAATTCCAAGAAGTAACTCAGTTGGACGAATCCGAGAGAGGAGATCAAGGATTCGGAAGCTTCGACACCACCATGGACCAAAAGGTCAAGGGCCAGAAGGCCCAGCCAAATATGGAAATCAACGAGATATCGGCAAGAGCGTTCCGAGAGTTCTACCGAGGAGGGGAGACAACTGGCATCCTAAGATGGGATGAAGTCGACAACCAAATTCAGCTGCAAGCTATCAATATTAGCACCGAGCTGGCGATAAAGAACAAAAAGAACAACGAAGACCAGTACGTGAGAGACACGGTTCCAGGAGAATATCATCACCTGTTAGATGTATTCGAAAAAGGAGAAAAAACAACAGGACCACCCCACCGAACAGGCATCGACCTGGGAATAGACCTGGAAGAAGGAAAAACGGTATCTATCAAGAAAATATACCTCCTCCGTTACGACCAACTGGAAGAACTTCATCGATACATCAAACAAAACGAGGACCCTGGATGGATTCGATGGGTGAAGTCAGGAAGGGCTTCACCAATCATGTTTGTCAAAAAGAAGGACGGCAAACTCAGACTATGTGCCGATTACCGAGCCCTTAACGTAGTTACCAAGAAGGATCGACATCCACTACCGCTCATTAGCGAAGCCCTAGACACACTCGGAGGAGCCAAATACTTTACCAAGCTGGATATTAAGGACGCCTACCACAACATTCGAATCAGGGAAGGAGACGAATGGAAGACAACCTTTTCAACAAAACTGAGAACCTACGAATATCTAGTCATGCCATTTGGACTATGCAACGCACTGGCGGCGTTGCAACGATGGATCAATGAAGTCCTTGTGAAACATAGCAACATGTGTTGTATAGTGAATCTGGATGACGTGCTGATATATTCAAATACCCTACAACAACACCGAAAAGACGTCAGCAATATCCTCGAAGCGATTCGAACATCGGGGATGAAAGTCAAACCATCCAAGTGCAAATTCCACCAAAGCGAGACAGAATACCAAGGATTCATCATTGGACGAGAAGGGGTCAAGACGGACCCAGTCAAGACACAAGCCATATGGGACGGGACAACACCCAAGAAAATCAAAGAAATCCAATGCTTCCTAGGATTCTGCAACTTCTACCGACGATTTATAGAAGGATTCAGCAGGACAGGCAAACCACTATATGCAAAGACAAAAAAGGAATGCATCGGCAACCCGGATGGGGAGCCAAAGAACCGGAAGGTTTCCACGAATTAAGGACAACACTCACTCCGGCGCCAGTACTGGTTTACTTCGACCACCTCGCACCAACCAAAATCGAAACAGACGCCTCAAAATACGTCTGCTCCGGTATCCTGTCACAACAATGCCAGGACCGAAAATGGAGGCCAGTGGCGTACCGATCCAAGACAATGTTGGACGCCGAATTCAACTACGACATACACGATTAGGCACTACTGGCGATAGTGCAGGCATTCCACGAATGGAAAAGATACACAAGAGGAAATCCGAAACCGATACGGGTTCTCACAGACCACAAGAACTTAGTTACCTTTATGACAACGAAGGAACTAAACGAACAACAAGCACGATAGATGCAAGAATTAAGCCAATACAACTTCAAAATTGAATACCGACCAGGAATGGAGGAAGGAAAGCCAGACGCCCTCACAGGAAGAGAAGGAGACCTACCCACGGCGGGAGATAAGAGACTCACTCGAAATGTGGGAATCTTATTGCCCAAAGAACGATACTGGGATATCCCAGAAACTGAAGAAATCAAAGTCGACGTATTGGAACCTCCAGAATTCCAAGACAAGGGCGAGGGACAAATACAGAAGGCAAGCAACGTCGACAACGAGATGCAAGACATCAAGAGAAAGGTGGACGAAGGAAGAATCGAAATGAAGGGAATAGCGCTCGGGCTAAGCCAATGGAAGGCCAGTCTCTTCTGGTATCAAGGAAAGATTTGGATAGCAAAGGACGAAGGGATACAAACCACTCTTAGCGCTAAACATCACGAACGCCCACAAGCGGGACATGGCGGAATGGCAAAAACTACCGAACTCATCAGCCGAAGATACTATTGGCCGAAGATAAGAGAAGATATCAAAAGATTGATAAAGTACTGCGACACATGTCAAAGGAGCAAAGTGGTTCGACATGCACCCTACGGATTGCTGCAGTCAAACGAAGCCCCCGATCGACCATGGAAATCAATAGCTATGGACTTTATTACCGACCTGCCGAAATAAGAAGGAGATGACACCATACTGGTGGTCGTCGATGGGCTGACCAAAATGAGCCATTTCATTCCATGCTCAAAGGACCGGGACGCACAGCAGTTAGCCAATCTCTTCATGAAGGAGATAGTCAGGCTACACGGACTACCACATGATATCATCACCGACAGAGGGACCATATTCACCTGGGACCTATGGAAAGAAACTACGGGGAAATTAGGAATCGAACGAAAACTCAGCACGGCATTGCACCCACAAACAGACAGACAGACCGAAAGGACCAATGCGATATTGGAACAATATCGACTGGCATACATCAACTCCCAACAGGACGATTGGTGTGGTTACCTACCACTAGCAGAATTTGCATACATCAACGGATATCAGGAAACCATCAAGAACACACACGTCTTTGCAAATTACGGAATCAACCCCCAATACCAGATGATCGGTCATCTGAACCAAGGAAAACAAACGAAATCAGAAGAAATGACTCAATTACATGAGTCATTAAGGGACCAGATGGTGGCCGCGCAATGACGACAAAAAGAATACTACGATCTACACAGGAAACCCGATCCGAACGTACAATCAGGAGATATGGTGTGGTTGTTGCCACGCAACACCAAGACCACAAGACCATCAAAGAAACTGGACTAGAAGAAAATCGGACCATTCAAAATCTTGGCAAAGATTGGGACAAGCGCATATAAGCTGCCCTTACCATCCTCAGTGGCCATACACAACACATTCCACATCTCCCACCTCGAACCTTACCAAGACAACCGATTCCCCTCACAGATCAAAGAACCCCCTCCTCATATCCAGATACAAGGAGAAGCCGAATGCGAACTCGACGAGATCAGCAACTCTCGACTCCACTACAACCCGCTCCAATATCGAGCCAAGTGGAAAGGCTATTCACCCGAACACGATAAAGTCTGGTACCCCGCAGCAAACTTCAACGAGGCTGAACACACAGTCAAACAATTCCACCGGCGCTGCCCATGAGAGCCCGGAGTGGATACACGTTACGATCAACAGATCGTCCTCCGGACCGCCCCCCCTCGTCAAACAAGAACGACTCTCACAGACACCCAGGGCGACGCCCAGCGCATCGCCCGCAACGCTACCCCCACTAGCCCGGACTACTCGGGCTCTCCAAGATGCCAGGTGGCATACGGCTCTATGAATTGGCCAGACTGCACAGACGACGGATGTCAAATCCATCTCGGCGAGAAACAAGGGTCAGGCTGGTAACCACAATTCACCAGGAGATCGAGAAAACCAATTGTCGCCCACGACCACGACTGGCGACACAAGATGGAAGCGAACCCAGGAGAGGACTGGGCCCCACAACAAAACCTCGTCAGCGAAGTGCTGGAAGGGCCCACGGAGACCTCACGAGCTGGGAGCACTGTTTTAATGACAACTGCAAGGAACACCGGTGGGAAAAGGTGGACGCCGGATACTACCCCAGACAAGTGGGAGAAAAAGGGACCCTGGCAAAGAATGAGAGCAGGGAAAACAAGAAGTGGAGGGTCGTGAGGACACGACTAGGAGGGGAGGAGAGCGAAAAAAAAGTTGTTCCGGAGGTGGAAACTCTGGAAAAAACGATCTCTGACCTCTGAAGCCAACTCGATTGCGCTGCGCAAACCATCGTCGCAAAAGACAACAACCTCCAATGACTCGATAAGGAAAAGGAGAAACTCTAACAAGCCTACAATCGATGTAAACAGAGGATGCGCCAAATCGCTGGTATCCTGTGGAAGGAAGGAGTTTAGCATCGTGGGACTGATGCAAGAGGGGGAAGGGAGCTAATGTCACAAACGGTGACTAAGCAAGGCAGACTCTCACATGACTAATAGTTATTAAGTCATCGGTTTTTTATCTTTCACACTATGAGATCAGTTGACGCATAGGTTTTCACATGATGACGCAATAGCGTGTCATTAGGTTATTGTTATTGGTTGATATTTGACATAACACATGAATGTGGTCATGTGGTTTATGTATTTCGCACATGACCCATAACTATGAGTCATGAGGTTTCACGCATGTGCCCCCGTTAGGGCACATGACTTGTTTTATGGGTTTTGATTGGTTGCGAGGTACGGCGCAGCTGACTCGGACGAGTCAGCTGATTGATTTCACACTATGACTCACTATGAGTCATGAGTCGCGTGACGCGAGGGTATGAGTCACGCAGGGTTAGGGTTCAGCGAAGAACCCCTATATAAGGGCACCCTTTGGGCTGGAGATTTGGGTTCTTCACACAACCATCCAAGTTCCTTCATACTATCTACTTTCAATACAAAGATCTTTATCTATCACACTGTCGGGAATCAAGACACGACTGTCTTATATGAGCCTAGCGATCGACCTTGCTAGATAGGAGTCAACGGACTTAGCTATCGCAACAACTCTCTGGCTAAGGAAACAGTGATCGTTAGGAGACTATCGGTTTCCTGCTGCAAGTATCACCCGGAGAGGAGAGGATTGTAACACTATCGCAGCAAACTCTGCCGGTACCAGATCTGTAAGGGTATAGTATCCAATAATTTCACCATTAGCTAACATCAAACTTGTATTCACTAAGTATTTAGCAATTAACCAGGCACCCTAGTGCAGAGTAAGTGATGATATACTATAGTTTGAACTAAGCTTGATCTCTCAGCCAAGTACTACTTATCATACAAAAGCTTGAAATCCACTGTCTAAGAAAGCTAGATAATCTTTGGCTGGTATTATATATTTCATTAGTACTAGTAGGAATAAATCTAAGAGCAGAGCCAGAGATATTTGATTCCTAAAGCCAGGAATGAAAGCCAGAGGAGGGCAGGATATTGTGTTTCTCGCAAGAGAAATAAGGGGGGAAGAGGGGGCCCTGGTCATTTCGTTCCTCGTATCAAGAATGAAAGTAACAGGGGGGTGCCCCAGTCATTTCATTTCTCATGACAGGAATGACAGTAACAGGAGGTTGCCCTGGTTATGTTATTCCTCCTGCCAGGAATGAAACTTGTAGAGCAATGCTGGGTAATTCATGTCTTATAAAAGAAATGAAACTAACTTCAGGTCTGATTCGCAGGAAAGGAATGCTCAATATGATTAGTTTTTTCCCAATAAAGGAAATAATCAGCTAGGTGAATACTTAAGATTGTACTAACTAGTATTTCTACTTCTTGTATCTTTTCCGGCTGGACCCATTACAGGCGAATTGATAGATCATGGGTGATAACTCGATAGCAGTTTTGAATAGATTTTATGCACTTGTAAACAATAATTCCTGGGTACGGCAAGTTCCCTCACAAGGATATTCCCAAGCATATGTATCGAAGTAGCTTGAGTAAAGTCCTCTCTCATAACTTATTCTGCAGTAGTGCATGGTCTATATACTAAAGTGATAGAAGGTTAACTTAGTTATTGAGAATTAGCCAAGCAGCAAAAATAGAGGGACAGATATGTTGTGTATTATATCTTCGAGAAATAGATTCATATAGTTGCTTCGATTCTTCCAATTGCCCAAGTAGTACATCTATGGCGGGAAAGATATCATGTTGCTGACCAAAGTGTTCTTTCTTTTGCAGTTTTAGTTGCCAGTGGTGAAAAGGTTCAAGAATATGCATAATATTATGAAGAGTGTTCCAATACGGAATGCTTCGTTCGTCATACTGGAGTGAAGAGGGAAGGCCATCATACTGTCCATCCTTGTTTCTCCTAATATCTGAGGCAACAAAATCTTCAAGTGGCTCTCATAGATCAAAGGCCAGAGTCAAAGAATTATAATCACCACCCCACCATGTACTATTTCCAGGAATCAATGCTAATGCCTTCGTATTCGGCCCTAGTACCTGCTTTACCTTTTCTTCAAATCTGTCTCCTCTTTGAGGCGACCGTGAAATCCAGGTAATAATATCATGTAGCTTGCCAAGAGGGCCTTTCTGCCTGAAGGCCTCAAGTTCCTCACTCTCATGTTGTAGTTGTTGATGAGAGTTGATTTCTATCTCAAATGCATCGGCATTAGTTCTCCAATGAAATGCCTTTACTGTTAGATTAATGATATGACCAAAGCAGCGTAAGCGACGCTGAGTGGGATTGAACTTGTGGCCTAACTCATGAAGATACTTGGCAATATGCTGAACAGCAGTATTGTTATTACTTGCATTGTCCAATGTGAAATAGCTGATTTTCTCAGTAATTTGATAGGTTTCAATGATATCCCAAAAGTGCTTTGCTTGGTTCTCCCCGGTGTGTTTACCCCTAAACTGACGTAAGCCTAACACTCTGCTATGAAGCCTGAGAGTATCATCCATCCAATGTGCTACCACAGCAAAGAATGCGCGATGATTGGGGGGAGGTCCCCCTGTTGAAGGTAAAATAGATACTATTACGGCTGCGGCTCAGATTCTGAATAGGCTCTGATCGACTGCGATGAAATTGCTCCATAATCCATGTCTTTATTGTTGTTCCTGCGCTAGGTAGAGAACAAGGCATTTCTGTATAGGTCGCATTCTTTGAATTTGGTTAATTTGACCAATTAAATCTTAGCTACAAGGTACTGAAAGTAGTTACAGAAAAAGGTGTTAAACTCATGCAAGCCCCTAAATACCGAAGAGGAACAGGAGAAGAACTTGATTCACCTTGACCAAAGCTAATATGATTGCGAATCATCCACCGTAGTAGAAGGTCGCGAAAAACATCCGCATTGCATATGATCTGGGTCTAGTTTTTCCGAAGGGGCTCTCAATAGGTACCTGGCCCTCTTCGATTGGAATTGCATTATCATGATCCACTTTATGGATTTCTTGCAAATGGTCAATCATGTGCTTTGCGGAGCAATCGGCAAAGGTAACAGCTGAACCTCTATTTGGACCTCTATTAAAAACTAATAATTAACATAAAGTCAACTGAGAAATGCAGAGGTAGTACTAAGTAAACAGAATTTTTAACTTACAACGAGCACAGCTCCAGCGGGTCTTTCCATCTATTGTTGTATACTCACAACCATTTTCTGGAAAGTACACCCAGCTCTTTCACACTATTTTCTTTCTTTCAAATATTCGCCTATCAGCCCAATTACCGCTTACCCCTTCTCCCGAGTTGGAGCCACTACCACGGGTAAGAGTAAGAAGTCCGTTTGGGGCACGGCTTAAAATGCTCGTAGTTGGACTAGTGTCATGCCCAAGAGACCCCTCTCCTTGCGGGATTGGACCCAGATTAGCCGTATTGAGCATGCTCGGACTTGTGTTAACATCAAAATCCCCAATTGTTTCTTGAGATTCTGATTCCCTGAGTGAAATAGACATACTGGATAGCGTGTTTAGAGAAAAGTAATCAATATAGAAAAAAAAAAGAGTTTGATTTTATTGTAAAGTACGCGTTTAAGGGAATAGGTGTATTGGTATCGTGCAATTTCTTCAACTTCAAACTGTGGTGGACTTTCTACTCTTTTTATATTCACCTTTAATTTATCGGTTATGGCACTACATTATCTTTAAATAGAGATAGTACCACACACCATGAATCTTTAATATTCATGCCACTTAGCGGGGAGTATTAGGAGCTTACGATCTTTAACGAGAGTTACCTGTAGTTATCCACAGTTACCGGGAATTTCCTACCATTACCTAGCATTCCCTGCTGTTACCTGACCTATTGCATAGCCACCCACCTTTGCCTACATGGTATTGATCTAACTAGTAGCTAGTACTGGTCACCTGACGTCTTTCACCAGCTTGGGCTAAGCCCAGCTGTTACCTGTAGTCCCCGGTGGTCATCTACCGTCAACGATCATCACTCGCCATCCTTTGCCGTCCCTGTAGTCACCGGCCTTCACTCGCCGTCTTCTGCCGTCCTTACCGTTACCTGTCGTCATTCAGATTCTCTGCAGTCCCCTGCCGCCCCCTACTGTCAACTGTAAATCTATTAATAGACCTACCGTCTGCAGGCACATGAGACACAATATTGTCTCAGATTGGCCGTCCTGTCGTCTTTGCCTATAACGGCCGTCATTTCATTTTAGGGATGGGGACGGGACATATTTCATCGTCCCGTCCCGTCCAGGGCTCTTGGTAGTCCATCCGCCTGGCCCTGTCGGGGCCCTGGACGGTTGGGAACACTGGGCATAGGGGGGTGACCGGTGACTACCTGCTTTTCCGGGTGACCAGTGGTCACCGCCAACACTGGTTGCATAGCACCATGTTATAATCTGTATAGAGCAATACACAAATACCCTCTTTCAGTTAGTATGAGTTGATACCAAGCCATCCGCCACAGTAAAATCTCTATCATCGGAAACTCAATTTCTAACGATACATACCGAACGAGCTTTTCTTACACAACCTCTACCTAATACAGAATAAGCACACATTACAATATGGATAAAGAGAATTCCTCCTATACACTGCATGCCCCCGACCATACTCACCAAGAGTCTGAGAAGGATGTACCTAGGCTGCCAGGTGTCACACTGGATGACAATTGCCAGGAAGTCGACTCCGTAGGGCAACGAGTAAATTTAAGTGAGAGTGAAAGGTTGCAACTGGCTCGGCTGTGATGTACTCGGGAGAGGAGTACTTGCAAGGGAACTAGAGGTTTTGGGTTTGTCGGACGCAAGAGTTTAATGCGACAAGTGGCAAAAACATCGCAAACGCTCGATCAATCGTGATGCGCATGCTGAAGACATATTCAATGCCTTTGTCTAAGGTTAGTCTAATATGTCATGATTATACATTAAGGATTTTACCTTGATTAACAACACACTATTTATTAATACATAGGATTTGCAAGCTTCAGGCACTGTCTTCATTGAATCGGGACTCGATGAGGCTCTTAAGTTCTGGAATGATTGGGTAGTTCGAGCAGACGAGGGAAAACGTGTAAAAAGACCTGCGGGAGCGGAAGAAAAGAGGGACCAAGAGAAGGCAAAAATGGACCAGGAAAATCTGTTGCTGCCTATGTCAAAAAAGAGAATTTTCAGAGAAGCCGTTGCAGCCTTGTCGGACAGCAATGAGACTGAGCTTGAGTTGAGTGACCTCGATATAGGACAGCATGTTACTAAAAAAACAAAACAGAGAATGTGCGAGAAAAGAAGCGGAGACTAAGAGAAGGAGCAACAGCTCTAGATGAAAAGTATGTCAAGCAAGGAGATTGTTTAGTGGAGGCTGTACAGTCAATGAGTCATTCATTGGGAACAGGGGAGGAGGAATTGAATAAAGAAAGAGTTATTGGACTTGAAAAAGAAACTCAGATTGTACGTAAGGAGGTAGCTGAGCTTAAAGAGACATTAAGCAATACCTCCTCCAAGGTGGACCGGATTTTGGAGCTTTTAACAAAAGGATAATTGATTTCATATTCTGTTATTATTGAAATTAATTAAGAAATGAAATCTACTAGGAGTAAATTATTGTATCATCCATCATTTCCAGCACTAAACGCATCTTCACTTCCTACAGATCACCTCCCGAACCACAAAAATTCAGAAAGAAAAAAGCCTCAGGATAATAATAACGACTCATCCTATTTACATCAGTCTTAAAAGACAAAACACCAACGGTCTCAATCATCCTATCTAGTTATGATACAAGATCGATCTAGTTCCCGGCCCTGTCCCATCCAACATCCACTTCCCTCCAAATCTATATACCCCATCAACTCCCTGCCGAGCATAACAAAACACCATAGCAAACATCTGCTCCTTCACGAACGGAGTACACTGCAGACAAGCCTTATATGCTCCACAGAATCCAACACTAGCCCCTCCACGATTTGTAAGATTAGAGTATTGGGTGTGTACAGCGTTCCATCGAGAGCAAGTAAAGCGAGTGTTCAGGAGGTCAATGGCCCCGTAGGTCTTATTAGTTGAGAGCGAGGCTTGGAAAGTCTCGCAGACTCCGTATTCGGAAACTGTGGGGTTGTTCCAGAATTGGGAGTGCATTTCTCTGAGGACTTCGTAGTCACCTGCTACTGCGAGGGCATTGACAACATCATAGTCGAAGGAAGAGACATAGTCTTCTCCGATGAGGTAGAGGGGGGTTGGGCTGGGAAGGGGAGATGGGCCGGCTTTGATAAGCATAACGGCGAGAGAGAAGAGAGCGGTGGTGATAAAAATAAAATGAAAATGAAATAGGTTGAACACAATTACTCAAAATATACACTATGTATATACTCCTCCAAACTTGGAGGTGAACAATGAAACTTATCTGATACAATATTTCTTCAAGTTCCTTTCAAGCACGTGTTCATATTAGTTAGTAATGTTGAAACAAGATAATATGCAGCAACAGGAGAGGACATGATTTTAGAACCCTTCTTGTAATTATTAATTCCCCAGAAATTAACATTTAAACCAAAGCCCCATTCCACTAAAATCCCAGCACTAGGCATGAGAAGATTTGCAGCTTCCTTGGTACTGGAGAGTTGTATACTGGGGGGGGAGGATCGATAGGGTCCCATAATGCCAAAGGAAGGCCAGTAGGCTAAATGTCCATAAAGGTAGTATTGCTGCTCTGTAATACTATCTCTGAATAGGGTTCGAAGAATTGTCTCTATTCTAGAGTCGTTCCACATTTTCCAGTTACCACAAGGTCCAGTATACGGTCCATCCAGGCTTGACATAATGCCATCAGGGGTCATTATGGACTGAAATTGGAAACCATCGGATTTCTTATGACCACTATAATAAGCAGCTTGGTTTTCTCCTGGATGACAAAAGGGACGCATTGTTCCATCAATCCAGCCCCACACACCCCTGCCTCCCACAACTTGCTCCACCGCATCGGCATATTTGGAGATTTTATCTAAGGTAAGACTCCTACTATCCCAGAATAGTAAGCTGCTAACCCTTTGGCAAAGATACATTAATATATCATTAAATACTAATAATATATAACCAGTGTTCCCAACCGTCCCGTCCGGACGCCAGGGCCCTGGCGTCCAATAGTCCCATCCGTCCCGGGCGGTGTGGGTAAGGACGGCGGGGACGGCGTCCGTCTCGTCTAATGAACGCCGTCCTAAGTAAGGACGGGCGTCATTTGTAAT
>Ga0307507_10008450_pt1 | contig 14232 bp, 9 predicted proteins | sample 7_EM_MG_FD_207223 | JGI IMG/M metagenome (GOLD analysis project Ga0307507, IMG submission 207223) | Populus trichocarpa ectomycorrhiza microbial communities from riparian zone in the Pacific Northwest, United States - 7_EM | ecosystem: Host-associated > Plants > Roots > Unclassified | place... | reverse complement strand
GTGTTGTGTGCAGAGTCTGGAAGCACGGGAGGTAAGGTTCAGTAGCTACTAGCATCCAGATGTCAGTGTGGATGCAACGGTGCCTCCTGACGCACCTGGCGCAACTGAGTGCCGCAACCCACCACAGAACGCACTTGGCGCCAGAGGCGCAAAGTTACCCACACCTAGCATCCTGACGCAACATCGGCGCACCAGACGCATGATAATTTTTTGCTGATGAATATCTTCACAAAATGTTAGCCGAAAGAATAATATTTCCTAGCAAATCTCCAGCAGGCGCACCAATCCTTTTTGTCGTAACACCAGACGGAAGACTACGATTATGCGTGGACTACTGTCAACTAAATAAGTTAACTATACTCAACACATACCCTTTACCGCTCATGACTGAACTAAGGGAAAGAGGGCCTCGTGCAACGATCTTTACAAAGTTAGAGCTAAAAGACGGTTATCATCTAATTTCAAAGGAAAATAGAAGGTGAATGGAAAACGGCTTTCAATACCCGATATGGATATTACGAATATCAAGTAAGGCCATTTGGCTTGCTTAACGCACCCGCCACGTTGCAGGCCATGATGAACACTATCCTACGAGAATTGCTCGATTACCGAGTTGTAGTATATTTGGATGATATCCTAATTGACTCAAAGACAATGGAAGAACACGAGGCTCTGGTTACACAAGTACTAGCCAGACTATAACGCCATGACCTCGCGCTATCCTTAAAGAAGTGCGTGTTCCATGTCGATACAGTCGAATTCCTCGGATACATCGTAGGCAAAAGCGGCATCACTAGGCGGCCAAAGAAGTTTCAAAGCAACCTCAATGGGAAAGCCCCACGATGGGTAAAGGACGCAAAAATGTTTATTGGTTTTGCAAATTTCTACCGACGCTTTATAGAAAATTTCTGAAGAGGTTGCAAACCGATTACTGAGACGTTGAAAACCAAGGGAGGAAAATATTTAGGGTTTTGGGTAGAAGAACAGGAGAACGCCTTTGAGGAACTTAAGCGAAGATTTACCTCAGCCACTATTCTAGCACACTTTTACCCCAACTGAAAAACGGTGATCGAGACGGACGCTACTCACTTTGCACTAGGCAATTAAAGGAACAGAGTCTCACGAGGAAAAATAACCCACGAGTGCTATGGGTCGCACTATACGATAACAAGACACCCCATCAGGTTCTCATGTCGGACAAAGCGCGCGACCTCAAGATTTATCTCATCGTAGTTGTGCATGTTCAGTGCACTATCAGAACCGCTACATCAGAAATATGTCGGAGCGTGGTCCAAGGTGATCCGGAACGCTCCTGGTCTACCAAGGGGGATTGTGGTTCCCGTGGTCCAGCTGGTCCACTCCGATCCATTCTGATCCACACTTTTTGAAATTTTACGGACAATGTGGACCAGGGTGGATCAGGGTGGACCAGAGGACCAGGGGGACCATAACCCCCCTTGGTGGACCAGGACTGGTTTTTACATTTTGCTGATGTACCCACCTCATGAAGATACTTTAACTCTGGCTGTTGGAAATAGGCGATAGGTATGGTAGATTCCTTGTAACTACCGATACAGTGTGGATAGGGCGGTCAGAAGGGAAGGCGCATCCGAGCCGCAAGACACGAGTCAGGAGACAAACTACCCCTAGTATATTAGAATCCCTCGGCAGGGAATAAAGACCGCTAGTAGTGGGCCGCCCGATCTACAAACAAACCAGATTTCATCATTTACAAAACAATCCTTGTCTCAAAAATGACCAACTATAACCAACCGATTTTATGTTTTTCAAAAATATTTGGTAAAAGGAAAAAAGCGGTTTGTCTGAGGAGGCTTTAAGAGCCGAAACTGCGCAGGCACGGTAACAAATCCCAAAATATTTATCAAATTGAAAACAGTTTAGGGGACACGAGGCCCAGGCCCCAAGCGAACAAAACACAAACCAACTCCACAACATTGCGAGTGCCCGGAAGGCAATGCCTTCCCTGTCATATCAGACAAACGGCACAAAATTAAAGTCCTATCAGACTCTGGCTTCAACATCTTCCTCTTAAAACAGAACACCGCACCCACCCTGAAAGTCCCTTACGAAAAAGGGAGAACCCGCTTAAAATAACCACATTCAATGGCGAAGGATCCTCTACTTGAGGCAAATACTATTGTTATCCGATTCAACTAGAGATGGGTCTAAATGGCCATACGACTATGCTCTCCTGCGAGATTGCAGAAGCAGGCAAATATGATATGATCATACCTTTTGGGTGGTGGCACCAGGAACATCCTATAAAAAGTATTGAAAGCCCGCAAAAATGGTGTTTGAAACACAACAAACGTGTAGACCATGTCCAAGATGAAGGCATCGCTGACATGTTTGAATGGGACGAGAGGGTGATTTTTGATGAAGTAGCAAGGATGATAGGGAGAATCGGATCCACAAGACAAGCGGAAGTACAACCACAATGATTACCAAAGCCATATTGGCACTACAAGGAATTGTTTGAGAATGAAAAAGGAGAAATGCTGGCCTCTAGGCGAACCTTTGACCATGGGATTGGCCTCAAAGACGAAGCCACTCCATCCTGGGGACCTATATACCCAATGTTGGCTTACGAATTAGCAGAACTAAGCAAGTATCTTCACAAAATGCTGGCCAAAGGAAAAATAGTCCACAGCAAATCTCCGGCGGGCTCACCAATCCTTTTTGTCCCCAAACCTGATGGAAGAGCACAATTGTACGTAGACTACCATCAACTAAATAAGTTAACCATACTCAACAAATACCCTTTACCGCTCATGACTGAACTAAGGGAAAGCGTGGTCGGTGGAACCATTTTTACGATGTTAGACCTAAAAGATGGTAATCATCTAGTTCGAATGAAAAACGGAGATGAATGGAAAACCGCTTGCGGTACCCGATATGGACATTATGAATTCAAAAGTAATGCCATTTGGGTTGGTCACCGCACCCGCCACATTCCAGGCCATGATGAACACTCTCCTACAGGAATTCCTGGATCACCGAGTTGTAGGATATTTAGATGACATCCTAATTTACACAAAGCCAATGGAAGAAACACGAGGCTCTGGTCAAACAAGTACTAGCCAGGCTAGAACGCCATGACCTCCCTGTATCCTTAAAGAAATCTGTGTTCCATGTCGATAGTGGCGAATTCCTCGGAGGCATGCGGGGAAAAAGCGCCATCACTATGAGCGAAAAAAGGTTGGTAGTATCCTCAATGGGAGAGCCCCACGGTCGGTAAAAGACCTACAAATCTTTATTGGTTTTACAAATTTGTATCGAGGCTTCATGGAAAACTTCTCAAAGGTTTGCAAACCGATTACCGACAGGTTGAAAATCGAGGGAAGCAAACCTTGATGCTTTTGGGGAGAACAACAGGACAAAGCCTTGGAGGCACTTAAGCGAGGATTTACCTCGGCCCCAAGTCTAGCACACTTTTACCCGGACCGAAAAAGTGTGATCGAGACAGACGCTAGTGACTTTGCACTAGGCGGTATCCTTTCCCAATCCTTGTGCAAATGATTACACCCTGTTGCGTTCCACTCATGAAAGCCAAACGATGCCGAACTGAATTACCAAATTCATGATAAAGACTTATTGGCAATCCTTGAAGCATTCCGTGAATGGAAACACTATCTATTAGGAGCCGACGATCTGGTGACGGTCTACACCCACCACCGGAACCAGCAATTCTGTCTGGAGGTAGTAATATTCTAAGAACAAGCATATATATTAGGCCCAATCGTAGGTAAATTGGAGATTACCTCTTGGGAGACGAAAGTCAAGATACAATTGTAAGGTCGGTAAAACAATAAACTTTATTAAAGTGTATATATTGATAAGGTCTCTTCTGCGTTGCTTAATGACCTTCTAACTACCCGGGGTCTTGCCCAGTACTTATACCCTTTTCCGTGGTACTTCATACACCTATAGTTCTTCAGTACCTCTTGTACTTTAGTGAACTGTCATGAATGTGGGAACACCCTTTGACCCTGACAATTCGCACACCACTTCAACTTTAATCATAGCGAAGTTAATTGCGTCCAATTAGGTGCATTCGATCTTTAAGTCATATGAACTTAGTGTCTCTATGTAGCCTTGCTCGCTATCATTCCAGTCATCCTTTCCAGTCATGTAGTGATCAACATTTCTCATGCAGGGTAATCATATGCTTGTGTCTTCCACATCAGACTACATATGTCGGTCGGCTTAACTTTGAAGGGCCATTACTTCTCATCCCACAGTTCAAACTTCGCCGTATGACTTCCTACTTCTAGAGCTTCATTTCTTCCATAGGAGTCGGCAGAAACCCCTGGGTCGCAGTGCTCGTGCAGATGCCTGGAGACTGATTTGCAATCCGAGTATAGTAATAATAACTATGAGGGGTGTGTGGGTCGAACAGGTGATCTCCGGTAAAAAAGGTGCAGGACTGCTCCGATATGCCGCGATGTACGGTGTTACAAGTAGGGTCCTCTTTACACATGTCTTTGGTGAGGGGACACAACTTCCCAGGCGACGTATAGCGACCTACTGTCCCAACATCGTGGCTGGAGGAGGGTGTTGATAAGTCTTTTTTAGAGGTTTGTGCGCCGAGGTAGGGTAACTTGACCCTCTTGTCCATCTGAGAGCTCTGGGCCTAACACGAGCTCCCACCTCTTGAGTGGCGTCCCGAATACTTTCGGTTCATCTATAATACATTCTTAATCCTTTTTAAGCTCAGTACAGTAGGGGTAAAAACCAGAGGTGTTTACTTGTCCACTTGTGGAAAACCATTATCGCACTACTCAGCCAAGTTCGGCAGCGACATTTCCGTATTTTTCCTATGAAATGTTTCGACAACTTCCCTGGCGTTTTCCAACCCCTCCGGTGGTTCCCCTGTATTTTCATCCTCAGAGCATCCTGCCCATTTTACAAAGTATCGCAGTTCCTTGAACTCCCTGTTTACCCTTCTGACCTTTCTGGTGTAGGTGATTATCGAACTTAAAATGATTCTTTCCACCTCCCAATTAATGTCGCCTTCGAGGTGTGCTGGTTCTTGTGGGGGTTGTTCTCAGTTGGGTCGGTCAGATACTTTATACGGTTCCAGTCGCACGAGGTGAAATACTGGGTGGATTTTCCAGCGAGCCGAGATATCGAGTTTGAACGCCCTATTCCCTTTGTTCTCTAAGAGATTAAAAGGGCTGTACCATCGTGGGATGAAGTTTCTGGTTGGTCGTTTGTTCTTAATGTTTGTTGCGTTTAACATTACCAAGGCACCTATCTCGATGTCGGGCTGTGGTGTCAGTCACCAGTCGTAGTATTGCTTGATGGCCTCTCTTGTCTGCTCGAGAGTTGTCCTCGCGATCTCCTGCACTGGTTTGATCCAGTGCGCATACATTGTGCCCAATTGGTTTTGAGCTTCTATTTCCTTGAATCATTCTGTTTGTGGATGGAACCTGAAGTAGGCGAAAAAGGGGGTTAGTTTGTGTGCAGTTGATTTGGAATTAATGTAGGCATATTCACCAAACGGTAGTAGCTGATACCAGTTGTTTTGGTGATGGTTGACGAAGTTTCGAAAGTAACCTTCCAGAACTTGGTTGCTTCTTTCAGGTTGTCCCTCAGTTTGTGGTTAATATACCGTCGACATTAGCCTGTTGATTCCTAATGCTTTGCACAATGATTCCCAATATTCGCCCGAAAAAGTTAGGGTCCATGTCCGAAACGATTGTGGAGGGGAGTCAGTCAAGTTTCCAAACTTCCCTAAGGAAAGGATCCGCAACGTCTTTTGCGGTCGCATTTGTCGCTAAGCTGATGAATTGTGCCATTTTTGTAAAACGATCCACTACTACAGTGATGGGGGTAGTAATATTCTAAGAACAAGCGAAGATACTAATCCCGATCGTTCGTAGTTTCGGTGAATACGTTTAAGGAGACAAAAGTCGTAAGATAAAACAATACGTAGGTGCAACGATAAATATTTGTTTAACGTGTATATATTGTTAAGGTCTCTTCTCCGTTGCTTGATGATGGATAGCAGCTACGAAAACACCTCGCTATTTATATTCCGCGTCTGGGTGTTCGCGGGCTACATAATCTTTCCCTATAACTAAGTATCTCTCGCCTACCTAGCTCGACTTCTTTGAAGTGGGAGCCCGAGTTGACCCTGAACGTCCGTTATCTTTCTACTCTCGTTTGCGCAACTTATTGCCACGTATGCCTCTCACATGGGGAGGGTGTAGTGCCCGTCCGCTTAGATGGCTATACGAACATGTATCCGTTGCTAAAATAGCTTTACGAATAATCTCGATGTGTTCGCAGGTCAGACAATTATTCGCGAGGATAGAAGATGGCCAATCCTCAAATTGTTGGCTCCGTTTTGACGTGGTCTGCAGGAGGCATCCCTTAGTCTTATCCGGCATTACACGACTCTTTCCTATCAATCGAACCTATGGTTGCGACTATAGTTATCCGTCTCGTGCCAACAATCCTTTTGGGAGTTCCCCGACTCGCTTTCCGAGCATAGTGCATTCCTACTGGTTACAGGGCGTCTTTCCAGACCAAGGAAGCCTAGCTAAGGTAGATACGTCCCGTGAGTTTGTAGCCACCTTTCGATACCCAATCTTGTAGTGGCTGTGACTCAATGCGATGCCTTCCATTTTGGATGCTTTCACTTGCATCAGGTGCTCTGAGGTCTCCTCTCGTATATCCTGTGGACGGGAACCGGTCGGACGGACGGCCGCGACCTATACGGTGTTGCAAGTAGGGTCTTCTTTACTGATGTCTTGGGTGAGGGGACGCAACTTTCCAGACGGCGTATGGTGACCTACTGTCCCAACGTCGGGGCCGCAGGGGGGTGTTGCTAAGTCTTTTTTAGAGGTTTGGTGCGCGAAGGTAGGGTAACTTGACCCCCATATCCTTCTGGGAGCTCTGTGCCTAACACGAGCTCCCTCCTCTTAAGTTTCGTCCCCAATACTTTTTCTCTAATTATAATACATTCTTTGTCCTTTATAAGCTCCGTATGGTCAGGGTAAAAACCAGAAGCGTTTGCTTGTCCACTTGTGGAAAACCTTTCTCATACTACTCATCCCAGTTCCGCCCCAGCATCTCGGGGTTTTCCCTATGAAATTTTTCCACCTCTTCCCTGGCGTTTCCCAACCCCTCCGGTGGTTCCCTGGTATTCTCATCCTCTGAGCATCCTGCCCATTTTACAAAGTATCGGAGCTCCTTCAACTCCTTGTTTACCCTTCTGACCTTTCTCGTGTAGGGGATTATCTCACTTTTGACGCTTTTTTCAACTTCCCATTCAAGATCACCTTCGATGTCATCTGGTTCTCGTGGGGGTTGTTCTCGGTTGGGTAGGTCAGACACTTTATAGGGTTCTAGTAGCGAAACGTGAAATACTGGGTGGATTTTGCAGCAAGCCGGGATATCAAGTTTGAACGCCCAATTCCCTTTTGCCTCTAAGACTTTAAAAGGGCCGTACAATCGGGGGGTGAACTTCCTTGTCGGTCGTTTGCTTTTAATGTTTTTGGCATTCAAAATTACCAAGTCACCTGTTTCGATATCGGGTTGTGGTGTTGCTTTCCGGTCGTACTATTTCTTCATGGCTTCTCTTATCTGCTCGAGGGTTGTCCTTGCGTTTTCCTGCACTGTTTTCATCCAGTGCGTATACATGGTGGCTCCAGGGTTTTGAGCCTCTCTCTCCTTCATCCACTCGGTTTGTGGATGGAACCCGTAGTTGGCGAAAAAGGGGTTAATTTATGTGCGCTTGCTTTCGAATTATTGTTGGCGTATTCGGCCAACCGTAGCATCTGATACTAGTCATTTTGGTCATAGTTGACGAAGTTCCGAAGGTAACCTTCTAGGACTTGGTTGGTTTCTTTCGGTTTGTCCGTCTCTCCGTGGGTGATATGCCGTTGACATTCGCCGCTTAATTCCTAATGCTTTGCACAATGATTCCCAAAATTCGCCCGTAAACTTTGCGTCCATATCCGAGACTATCTCGGAGGGGAGTCCGTGGAGTTTCTAAATTTCCTTAAGGAAGGTGTCCGCCACATCCTTTGTGGTCGCGGTTGACGCTAAGCCGATAAAGTCTGCCATTTTTTTAAAAAGATCCACCACTACCATGATCTGGGTTTGTCCTTGGGACTCGGGTAACTGGGTAATGAAATCCACTGAGATGGAGGTCCATGCTGCATATGGTACTTCTAATCGTTTGAGTAACCGATACTTCCCGTGTCGCGGAGATTTGTTATGTTGGCACTCGTCGCACGACCGGACATAGTCGTTTATTCATTCGCTGGGTTTTTCCCAATGGAAGTTCCTTGTGACTAACTCAGTTGTCTTTTCTTGGCCGAAGTGTCCGGCTACCTTTGAGTCGTGGCACCCTTTCGCGATTTTGGTCAAGAGTTCTTCCTTTGAAGGAACGAATAGTCTACCCTTATAATAGAGTAGTCCATCTTCCAGTTCCCAGTGCTTTGGTAGTGCTTCCTGTCATTCCTTTAACTGGTGTAATTCCCCCTTCCGCGCCATCCAAGTGTTATCCTCTTTTCCTGCCGGGCTTATTCTGTCCAGGAATGAGTCGTCCATGGTTTGCATTTCTATTGCTGCAATCATGCCACTGGACCGCATCGTTATTTCGTCTCGTAGGCTGCTGTGTGTGTGAATGTCTTCTTCGTCAAATATGAGTTGTCCTGTGGGTCTGGACATAGGAAACACATTGTGACTTTGAGTTCTTCGCAAGCAATTAGCCATTTGGGTCCGAGGTCACTAGAGCCAAATCCCTGAGTTCCCCTTTCCATATCATCCAGATTATCGATCTCCATGGCATTGTGAGTTTGTATTTTTTCCACGATTAGCTGTCCCATTCGATCGCCTGCCTTGAATTCGTAACTGGTGTCCTCATGGTTCCGGAGTATTACTTTTCTTTCTCCGGTGTAGTCCGCATCTATAACTCCGCAGCCTACTGCTATTCCATGTTTGCCTGCCATGCCACTACTTGCTGCCAGCCTGCCATATGTCCCTTTGGGTAGTCCTATTGCGATTCCGGTGTCCACTAACATCTGTCTTTGGGCTCCTATTGTACCATCTTTTAAGGCGTAGATGTCATGTGCTGCTGCGATCCTTGGACGTTTGGTTGGGACTCTCGCATTTTGTTGCACTCTTTTTATTCTGAGCCGGTTTATTCGCTTTTTGCCTTCCATAAGGCTGATATGAATTCTGTCTTTCCTCTGGCAAAGTTAAACTTCAAAGTGTTCCTGTTTCCAAATTGTCTCTTCGCGATGCGTAGCTCCCTCCTCGAGGCGCTACTCCGGCCGCTGGCTTAATGCATCAGGTTTTCCGCCTCTACTTCCGGGGCGGTATACTATTTTAAAATTGAAGTTGGCTAGCGATTGAGCCCATCGGATTTGTCGAGGGTTCCAAACCTTTGTCGTGAGGAAGTATTGTAGGTTCTGGTGGTCGGTGTATACGGTCCCTGGTTCGTCTGCTCCCAACAAGTACTGTTTCCATTCGCGGAAGCCTTCTAAGATTGTCAATAATTCTTTATCATGGATTTCGTAATTTCGCTTGGCATCGTTTAGCTTTCGTGAGTGGAAAGCGACTGGGGGTAACTATTTTCTCAAAAACTGGGAAAGGATACAGCCTAGTGCAAAGTCGCTAGCCTCCGTCTCGATCACGGTTTTTCGGTCTGGGTAGAAGTGGGCTAGGATAGGAGCTGAGCTCAATCTTCGTTTAAGTTCCTCAAAGGCTTTGTCCTGTTCTTCTCCCCAAAACCACAAATGATTTCCTCCCTTGGTTTTCAACGTGTCGGTAATCGGTTTGCAAACCTTTGAGAAATTTTCGCTGAAGTGTTGGTACAAATTTGCAGAACCAATAAAGATTTGTACGTCCTTTACCGACCGTGGGACTCTCCAATTGAGGATACTTTCAACCTTTTTCTCGCTCATAGTGACGCCAGCTTTTCCCACAATGTATCCGAGGAATTCAACTGTATCGACATGGAACACGGATTTCTTTAAGGAAATTGCGAGGTCATCGCGTTCTAGCCTAGCTAGTGCTTGTTTGACCAGAGCCTCGTGTTCTTCCATTGTCTTTGAGTAAATTAGGATATCATCCAAATAGACGACGACCCCGTGATCCAAGAATTCTCGTAGGATGGTATTCATCATGGCCTGGAAATTGGCTGGTGCGTTGACCAACCCAAATGGCATTACTTTATGTTCGTATTCTCCGTATCGGGTGCGGAAAGCGGTTTTCCATTCATCTCCTTTCTTGATCCTAATCAAATGGTAACTGTCTTTTAGGTCCAGTTTGGTGAAAATGGTTGCACCGGCTACTCTTTCCCTAAGCTTGGTCATGAGACGTAAAGGGTACTTGTTGACTATTGTTAACTTATTTAATTGTCGGTAGTCCACGCATAGTGGTAGTCTTCCATCAGGTTTTGGGACGAACAGGATTGGTGCACCCACGAGGGATTTACTATGAACTATTTTTCCTTCAGCTAACATTTTGTGAAGATATTTGTTTAATTCTTCTAGTTGGTATGCCGACATTGGATAAATATGTCCCCATAGTGGAGTGGCCCCGTCCTTAAGGTCGATCGCAAGGTCGAAGGTTCGCCTAGGAGCCAGCATTTCTGCTTTCTCATTCTCAAACAATTCCTTGTATTGCCAATAGGGCTTTGGTAATCCCTCTAGCTGTACCTCCTCATGTCGCATGGATCCGATCCTCCCTATCATTCTTGCCTCTTTATCAACAGCCACCGTCTCGTCCCATTCAAACATGTGAGCGATGCCTTCGTCTTGTACATGTTCTACACATTTACTGTGCTCGAAACACCATTTTTCAGGGGTTTCAATATTTTTTATTGGATGTTCGTGGTGCCACCACCCGAACGGTATGATCATATCATATTTGCCTGCGTCTGCAATCTCGCAGGAGACCATCGTGGTATGGCCATTGGTACCGATCTCCAGTTGAATCGGATGTGAATAGTATTTTCCTCCTGTGGAGGAGACTTCACCATTAAATGCGGTTATTTTAAGCAGGTTCTCTCTTATTTCATAAGGGACTTTGAGGGTGCGTGCGGTATTTTGGTTTAAGAGGAATATGTTGGAGCCAGAGTCTAGTAAGACTCTAATCTTATCCCGTTTGTCTGATATGACTAGGATGGCATTTCCTTCGGGGCACTCGTAGTGCTGTGGATTTGGTTTGATCTTTGTTGGTTTAGGGCTGTGGCCTCGGGTCTCATAAACTCTCTTCATTGTGGTAACTTTTTGGGTTTGTTACCGCGCCTGCGCAGTTTCGGCTCATGAAGCCTCCTCAGACAAACTGCTTTTCCCTTCTACCAAATGTTTTTGAAAATATGTAAAATAGTTTGGTGATGGTTGGGGGTCCCCGAGAATAGTGTTTTCGTGAAAGGTAAAATCCTGTCTGTTTGTATATCCGGCAGCCCACTACTAGCGGTCTTTATTCCCTGCCGAGGGATTCCCATATACCAGGGCCAGTTCGTCTGATGATTCGTGCTTTGCGGCTCGGATGCGCCTTCCGTTCTGACCGACTTATCCACACTTATCCGTAGTTACGAGGAGTCTACCGTACCTTTCGCCAAATTCCTGCAGCCCGAGCTTAAGTTTCTTCATGAGATGGGTAGTGGTTCTGTGTGTGGAATGAACGTGCCCAACTACTATGGGAGAAATCTTAAGGTCGCGTGCTTCGTTTGACATGACAACCAAATGGGGTGTCTTGTCGTCGAGTAGTGCAACCCATAGCACTCCTGGGTTATTTTTCCTCGTGAGACTCTGTGCTTTGAATCCTTTTCGATCGTGTACTTTTAAGACCTGCCTCGGGGGACGATTACGCTGATGTCACTCTCGTCTGATGCCAGTTTCTCACTCATCACCTTGGCTCGAGTTCCGTACTTGGCTCTTTTCTTGCTGTCTTTCTGTCCTCATAGGTTTTCGACTAACCGTCGTTAGTCCTCGGGGTTCCCCCAACAAGTGGAGCCGTTTTCGGGTCGTGTTGCTCAAGGTGGGTTCCTTCGCTGCTGTCACGAATTTTTCTGGGATATAAACTTCTGAACGTCCTCGCCGGACAACACCCAGGTGCCATCTGATCCGCAGTCGGAACGTATCACCCTTTTGGGGCCGATGCACTCAAAGGGTATGAGCTGAAGGGGTGACTCCAGATTATTTTTTTTTGATTCCCGGTTCGATGGCCGGACTACCCACATGCCGTCGCCAGTGGTGCCAATGAGCCTCTAGGTCTCTATCCTCCATAAAGGTCCATGCTAGTGGCCTTTGAATCGCTTGACGCGAGGTTTCTCCCCTGCTATCTTCAGCCATGGCGGCTACCCTTGGCTTTCTAGGCTTTGGGTGGTTTGAGCTTCCTCCTGGTAACTTGAACGGTTTCCTTTGGATGGTGCTGACTCGAATTTCTTTCTGGCAGTGTTTCCATCCGTTGTTTGTCAGGGTACATCTAGTGCATTGCCACTTGGCTTTTCGTTCATCAACTATTTTTTGGTCAATACCGGTGTGCGTCTCGCCCCAAATCCGATGCATGATTTTCTGCCGGGGCGCCGCCTTTCCTTTCTCGACATTTGCGTCTTTTTTCATTGCCTGGTATATTCTTTTCGCTTTAGCGGTATACTCAGGTTTTTTCGTTATCTTTGTCGTTGTCGTTTCGTCCCGTGTCCTTTTCCCACTTGAATTTGACCCCGAGAAATTATTGTCCTTAAGCCTTTTTCCTTCCTGGAAGTCTTCCTCATCGCACACCGCTTGGCGGAGAGCTTCTATCCAATCACGATCGTCAGCGTATTCTTGATGCCTTGAGATTCGCCGTACAGCTTCATCCAGTATTTGATCTCTGATTAGTTTTCTCAAGGCGATTCCAGTAGCTTTTGCTTTTCCATTACAATTTTCGAATTCCAATAAAAATTGGTTAATGTCATTCTTGTATCGGACTTTCAACATTTCTCGTAGGGCTTTTTCTTCTTCGTTAGTGGGACCGGATCGACGTAGTGCTTGTTCGGCAAAGACATCCCATAATTCGTAAGCATCCTGTCGTATATGGCCTAGCTCGCCGGTCATTTGATTTCGGTAGGTCATAGCGAAGGATGCTATTTGTGATGCTTTTAGTTTCGACAAGGCGTATTTGATACGGTCGGCCTCGTCCTGCCATTGGTATGGGTTGCGATCGAAAAAATGCTTGAAAGGTGGTCAGCCAAAACCGGATATCCTGCTGTTTGGCATGTTCATATTGTGATGGAGGTTGAGCTGGATCTTTCGTGGGTTCTCCTATGGCCTTTCCCAAGGGTCTGGAAAACCTTATTTCGTCCTCTGTCGCTTCTCCGTATTTTTCCTCTTGAGTTTTTTCCTAATCTGCAGGCTGCTTGTTTTGTCTGTCGGGTCTCTCACCCCGTCTTCCTCGTCTTTCGTCGTCACTTCCTCCTCCTTCACTATCTCCCGGATCAGGGGTGCCTCCCGCTGCTCCATGCATTGTAGGGGGGGGTTGTCCTCCGCCTCCTCCTCCTGCTGCTCCGGCACTTCGTTCCGGGGTTGGGTTTGAACGCTTGCCTTTTACCTGGCCCATCAAGGACGTAACCCCTGCAGTCAACTCAGCTATGTGGCTTTCTTGTCTTTCTCTGGCTTCTTTGTTTGCCTCTAACTCGGCCATCATAGCATTGAGTATTCTATCATGGTTTTGTAGTTCTGTTGATGTTGGGCTTTTGTGTCTAGCAGTTCTTGTCCCAACTGTTCGTCCCTGCCCATTGCTGCGGCTGCTTCCGTCTGTATCGTCTGGTGGAGATGTGATGCGACCTGCTCGTGCTGGGTCTAACGGGTGTCTTGTCCATCCTGTTAGGCACAGAGCTCCCAGAAGGATAAGGGGGTCAAGTTACCCTACCTTCGCGCACGAACCTCTGCAAAAGAGTTAGCAACACCCCCCTCCGGCCCCGACGTTGGGACAGTATATCACCATACGCCGCCTGGAAGGTTGCGTCCCCTCACCAAAGACATCAGTAAAGAAGACCCTGCTTGCAACACCATATAAGTCGCGGCCGTCCGTCCGACCGGTTCCTGTTCGCAGGATATATGAGAGGAGACCTCAGGGCACCTGATGCAAGTGAAAGCATCCGGATCGGACAACATCGCATAGAGTTACAACCACTACAAGATTGGGCATCCAAGAGTGGCTACAAACTCACGGGACGTATCTACCTTAGTTAGGCTTCCCTGG
>Ga0307507_10008449_pt1 | contig 14232 bp, 5 predicted proteins | sample 7_EM_MG_FD_207223 | JGI IMG/M metagenome (GOLD analysis project Ga0307507, IMG submission 207223) | Populus trichocarpa ectomycorrhiza microbial communities from riparian zone in the Pacific Northwest, United States - 7_EM | ecosystem: Host-associated > Plants > Roots > Unclassified | place... | reverse complement strand
ATGACATTGGTGTCTGATTCCTACGTTGCCGAGTTAAGCAAGCCCTGCAATGTCCTAGGGTTACTGGCCGGAGACACACCTCGAACCCCCCTTGAATTGCTGCTTTGATCACGGGAGACTGTACACATACAACGGCTTTATGGGCCTTGAACTCCTGTCCGTTGCAAACGAACTTGAGATCGCTAAACTCGCCCGATTTCATCATCTGGACCAAAACTGAATTTGGACTCTTAGCGGACATTGTAAGGGGCTGAAAAGATCCCTATACTGCGTATGAAGTGTTAAGGCTCACTGAAGAGAGAGATTGGCTTTTGAAGGCCTGTTGAGAGGGGGCCTTGGGGTTTATATAGTCCTCTCGTCATAGTAACGTCAGAGACTCTTGTGTGGCTTTGCGCGTGACCTTAACACCACCCCTCAGCTTCTTAAAGGTGCATATCCCCTCAAAGTTGCACTAATTGCCATAATAGGAAGGTTATATTTTGGTTCCAGTGTTTATACTTGGAAGTATAACCAACCCTAGTTCGCGTGCAAATGCTTCGTGTTTCTGCCTCGGTAGTTGGTTTGTAAGCCCCTCTGCCACATTATCTTCTGACTTTATTAAGATAATATCAATTTCCCTTCTTTGTACTTGTTCTCTCAACCAATAGTGGTCGACGGTCGGGCAGTTCCCAGTAAATGCGACCCTTACAGTTTGTACATGCAACTATCGCGCTGCCCATCGTTGGACGGTATCATGCTCGTATCCAAGGCGCGAGAGAGGATTTTGTAGGTAACAAGGTGCCCGAGAGGATGGTCGCTGCGGAGGAGAGGCTTGGATTGCTGAGCAATGCGATGTTATGACCGCCCCGCCAGAAGGAACCCGAACTGGCGTTATCTCATAAATCAGACCCTCGAAGAAAATGGGGGGGGAGGTACGTGCGTACTGCTCCCTATACCCCCCTAGAATTTTCTGTCGAGAGTCTGAGAGCTTACGGTCGCAAAATCAACTACCAAACTTGCTGCACTACTAAATCATTGCCAAACCTTACCACCTTCCCCACGTCTAATTACTTTAGAAATAGTACGAGGTAAAAGCTCTCTGTTTTCTCTATCTACTCCATATAGTAGCTAAATTATAGCTATATTATATAAAAAGTTGGATATAGCCGCGACTTGCTAACAGATTACAAATACGACCTCTTGAACCGAGCCTCCGTCCGTATGCGAAGTATAGTCGACGTTCCCGGCATCGTGAGGGCATACTGGGCCAACAAAAGTGTAGCATCTGCCCATTCCTAGATCTCTTAACGCAACTTCTCTCGACGCAACCTCTTTCAACACAGTGTCTCTCAACGCAACCTCTCTCGACGCAACCTCTCCCCACGCAACCCCTCTCAACGCAACCCCTTTCCACGCAACCTCTCCCCGCGCAGCCCCTTTCCACGCAACCTCTCGCAACGCAACCTCTCTCAACGCAACCGGCATCCGACATCCATGAAACACACAAATCAAATCTCCAACTCGCAGTTCGGCAGGCCCAAGCCCAACTTGGCCCTTATCGGTGGTGAAAAAAGAACGATTCTTCAACCGCCCGAACCTATCCTCAAACTCGCTGGCGAAAGGCTCGAACAACTTCACGTTGTTTTCACGCTCTGCAATCATTGCGACGTTCCACAACTCTGAAGACGAATGGAACCGATCTTCACCGCGTTTCCTGCTCTCAGTGGCGTCGGCATGTCTCTTGCCGCCAAGAATTTGGAACAGATCCTCCTCGCCGCCGCCTGGGAATAGTGTTGGGTATTTCTCGACCAACAATTCGGTGGCTTCCATTACGTGAGTAAAGGAAACTCCAGATTCCAGGGGGCGTTGATAAGCCTCAAGTCTTTGACACAAAATGTCTCGTCGATTCTCGAATGGTCCACATACAGTAGAAATTCTACTGACTTCGACTCCCAAGGCAGATAGCGCCCCACTCTCGAGGTTGACAGTTGCGTCAGCTTTGCGAAGGATACCCTTCCTATGCACCCATCCCATATCCATCAACGGCGTTCTTATATCGGGTAGCCACGACGGACACGGGCCAACTTCGTTCCCTGCTCGCAAGGGTTCGAATTCGCAGAGAAACTGAAGCTCTTTATCAACGTCCAAGAAAGCCTTCCCCACGGATCCCATCAAGGATGCAAAACTTTTGGGGAAATGGGGGAGGGATTGACGAAACTTCTCTGGAAGAAGTTCCAAAAGTCCGTATATTTTGTCCTCCAGAAATGACGCTTTCAGTGGTGCGGCCTTCCGCAGAGCCTGAATAACCTGCTGGAACCCGCCGTGAGGACGGTTCGTGACAAACGCGGCCATATTGAGGGAATCCATGAATGGCCTATTGCGTCTGAGCTCGCCGCGGGTGATCCTGAATATTTCTCCTAGGTTGTCAAAAACTCTCTTGCCCTCCACTTCTTTCTGCCCACACTTGAAGATCAGTTTCTCCGCGAGAGCCATTTCTTGAACCACCCAGACACGTGTCCAGTATGGTCGAGAGCAGAATTTTTCTAGCGCGCTGTAGAACTTTGTGGTAAGTTTTGATGGCAACTGTTGTCGGTCATTGGAAGCTAGAATATCCATGACACCGTCGCTCAAATCTGCTGGATCTCCTAGCCAGGCCACGACCTTGTCTGCCCACTCGTAGATCTTACCCATATGTCTTAGTTGCCTCTGCCACTCCATCACGTCCTCTTGGTTAATACATAGCGCGTCGATCCAGAGCAGCACGGGGTTTGTGGACTGCCGGAGCGATTTCATCGCATCGTAGAGGTTCGTTTGAATCTTGACTGGCTTCTCATTGATCTCAATAAGTGACATAGGCGATGCGCTGCCCCAGGTGTAGGATAATGCTGTGTACCGGAATCCGCGAAGTAGTTGTGTAAACATGTGGCATCGCAGAGGAGTGTCTTGAAGTCCTGGAAGCAGCCGGACTAGTCGAATCTGGGGAGCAAGCCCAAAGAACTGGCATTCTTCGTCGGCGTACACCGAAGCTTCAGGTGATGGTGGATGATACCGACGTCCGGAATAGACCATGGCACGATCTTGGGGAGTGCTCATTCTCGCGAATACTGATACGAGTGCTGGTAAGGTGATTGCAGTCAAGATATTTCTCTTTGGAACGGAGGGTATAAGCGAGGTCACAGTCAAGTTGAGGAGGGTGGTCGTGCTCTACCGGCCTTCGCAAGGTGAGAGTGTTCCTATAAGGATTTTGCGTGGTATAGAATGCCCCGCTGATCGCTCAATCAGCCAGGATGTCACGTGTTCAGCCAGCTAAGATTCGAGTATATCCACAGCGCCACCCTGCAGCCAAGCAGTGGATATACCTCGTATACCCGTATATTCGACTACCCGCTGATTAGGGCGCTAATTAACGCGAACCGTAGTATAGTTTAGGGCCTAGGTATATATAAAAAAGGTCTCCCCTCCTAATTCTAAGTCCTTAATCGTAGTAGAACGTCTACTATTATATCTATATAATGGCGCTAACCGGCCGTATAGAGATTAATATTGCTAATAATACCGAATTACGCGCTAACGCGCAGCATATCCTCGCCTTTACACGTAGTAATAGGCCTAAAAATACGTCTTTGGCGTATAACCTAAAGCACAGGGAGTATAAAGTAACCTCTTCCCTTAAAGCATCGTGGTCGCGGTCGTAGTTAATGCGTTATTTAGCTCTAGGTCTTCTACGAGCGGAAGTAGTACTATAATAGTAATACCGTTACGGAGGATAAGCTATTTCTCTTTCTTATTAAGGAGGTAGTAGGCCGGCCTTTAAAAGCGAAGAGCCGTAAAGTTAACGGTAAGGTGCCCTAAGAAGAGACGCGGCTCTTATAGCGGTTAGTTTATAGTTACGTTACTACTATAATAGACCTTTATTAGAAGTAGAAAGCTATAGTAATAAATAGCTATAAGTCTCTGTAGGAGGCTAACGTTAGGGACTATTTAAAGACGCTATAGCGGAGAGACAGGTGGCGTAAGAAAGAGTAGTTCGCCGATAAGGGTAGAGATACCCTCCTTAACGGCTATCCCTTAACCCGCTGAGGTGCAACGCTTGGGCCGGTTTTAGGGCCGTGCACGAACACCGGGTGTAGTTCTCATCATGGAGACTCAAACAAGAGCCTCCTATTGGCCGAGCCTTATCAATAACATGGCGCCCGAATCAGCGGGTTAAGGGATACCGAGGACGAGTTTAAGAGAGTCTACTGTTACGGACGCTTTAAGTACGATGCTACGACTACTGGGAAGAGAGTCGGAGGAAGCTAGTTGGTTGATCAGGGCATGGTCCAGGATGGAACCAGTGGAACCATGTGACGAGGAATGGTAAGCGAGTCACATAATGTTGTACGCAGTGTACGCGGAGTACGAAGGAAACGTACGTATAAACTATATAGTGCGTATCTCACGTATAAGGAAGGTTTCTTAGGCATACGGATGTGTATTTAAAGGACTATAGTCCCTACCTAGATAGTCCCTTTCCTTATAGTGAATTTTAGAATATAGTTGGAGTTAATCTATTAGGTAACCACTCTACCAGTTATTATATATTGTTGACTTCTTATTTACCTACACACCCAGCCCATTAATAAGTCTACTGTGGCGTTTCCTATAAGGCTTTATTACACATTTACTACCTAGTTATAGTATTAATAAAGTCAAATAATATGCCACTAAAAGTACCAGTTATAACGCCATCTATAGTAGCTATAACCTTAGGGTTAGGAGGAGACACTAGTATAAGAGATACTGATTCGCAGCTAGTTACAGTGGCTTAGTTATAAGAAATGGTTAATTGGTTAATAGATAATAATTAAATACTTAAAGACAGAATTAATGGAATTAGAGCAGCTAAGGTTAAGTTACCTTTAATTAAGTAATTCTTAGGGGAGAAGTTAAAGCTTAAGGGATTCCTTATATAAATGCACTTTAAGGTTATACAAGAAGGGGCGAAGTTGGTAACACTTATAGACTAAGTAGCATATATAGGATTATTCTTAATAGGAAGAGCACTTAAGTGGTTTAAACCTTACCTTATTAAAATTCAGATAAATGGAATAATAACTACTAATTAGGAAGTATAGTATATATTTACTAACTTGAATAGGTTCTTAGAAAAGGTAATACAGATATTTAGAGATTTGGAGGCAACAACTATAGCTAAAAGGAAACTTTAGAACTTAGTATAACGTACTTTAGCAATTAAGTACATAACATAGTTTTAAACACTTGTAATATAGGTTAAATGGAATAATAAAGCGCTTATGGCATAGTATAAATAGGGACTTAAGGCTAAAGTCTAGGACATAATTATCCTAATAGAAGATGCGGAAACTCTAAGAGAGTTAATTAATTAATTAATAAAGATTAATAATAGGATTTATTAAAGGGAATAAACTAAAAAAGGGTAAGATAGAGTTTTATAGTTATATAAGGCGCAGAGCATGCATTAATATATATAAAGTTAAAAACTATAGAATGGCGGACTAGAGCTAATAAACCTAAGCGGTACTAAAGAATCTAAGAGATAGAATAAGAAACTATAGAAACCTAGAGGTTAAGGATTAAGTAATTATAGGACTAAGGAATAGAGGCTAAACCAGGGATCTTAGCAGTAGAAGATATTTAAGCGGACTCTATAATAAGAAGAATGGTTTAAAAAAGGAGCTTATATAAATTATAGAAAATAGGGTTATTTTACTAAAGACTATAGAGGTGGTTAGAGTAACTATATAGTAAAGGGCACTAGATTATTAGAGTATAATAGTGCGGATATAAGTGTATTACATAAGACTAAGAAGTGTTTAATTAAACACTTTGCGTTTTGTTATAATAACATATACTAAATTTATAAGGACGCTAAGTACAGTGTAAGCTATTGGCCATAAGAGCTAGAGTTAAAGGGACTTAAAGGAACTATAGAGTTAGATAAAGAATAAGGTTAACTCTATAAGCTAGATTAAGATATTACAGCAATATACGGATAAAGATTAGTAGAAATAATAATGGAGTTAGAGTACTTATTAATTAATAGCGATAAAGAAGAAAAAGGGACTAACTAGGAGTACCTAAACCTTAATAACGTAATAGAAGTAGAGACTAAGACTACTATAGAACGCGGGTCAGTAACGGGTATTATAAAACTGTTAGATACGGCATCTATTGCTTTATAAGATGGAAGGAGTAATATCTAAAAGCAATTAAACAAGCAGATAACTGCTAGTGCTAGCTTACTACTTAATAAAGGCTAAAGGCTAAAGGCTTAAGACTCTTAAGACGAGATAAGAGACGCTTAAGACTCTTAAAGTGAGATAAGATACACTTAAGAACCTATAATCGACAATAACCAATGGGAAAGGGCAGAGGCTTAGTTTAAGGGTAAATAAATAAGCATAGGATGATAATTCCTAGGGAGCCAAGATTTTAAAGAACGAATAAGGTCTATAGCAATTCTAGGTAAATATAGTGTTTAGCCTAAAGGATAAAAAGTCAATATAGTAATTAAAAAGTTTAATAATATGGAAAATCTGTTTATAAGACGCAACAGGACAGAAAGTATAGATAAGTTTAGGTAATAAATTATCTTATAGTAAGAATAAAATCTAGATTAAAGATTAGCTATACTAGGATATATAAAGGATAGAGCACCTATATAAAAAGTTATAAATAGGCTAAGGGTAGGAACGCTAAGCGCTAAGTAGTTAAATAAACTGGAATAAGAAGAGGATCTAGGGATTCTAACTAGATTCGCTAAATAACACACTAAAGGTTACAACAATGTAGTAATAAAGAGATACTTCCTTATGGATAGATTATATACGCTTATAGAGCTATACCGCAGATAGTATAAGTAAAGGGGAAATAATAAGTGGGAGGATTTTTGTATGTGGCTGGATAAGAAAGTTATATTAGACTAAGTGATATTTAAGAAGCAGATGAGCTATATAAAAGGGGCGTTAGTTATAATATTAAAGAACCTAGAAGAACAGGCCATAGACTAGAGAGAAATAATATAGGTATTAGTACTAGCAAATAATATAGTAATGTTTAGGTTAACGCGGGATAGGTTTAAACTTAAGGATAAAGATAAGCTAAGAGTTAACCTAAAGCACCTAGTATATTATATATTGGCGTAGATTGCATATATAGATAATATATGCAATATGCATAAAGCACTAAAGGATAAATATTATAAATACCTAATAAGAATATACTAGATAACAGATCAAAGGCGGTATAGAGATGCTAAGTATATATATAGTTGGCACCTAATAGAAGTTTAGGAGTTAGGTAACTTAATACTTTAACTAGGAAGGTTCTTTATGGAAAAATACCTAGATAGATAATAGTGGTAGGAGTGCCTAGAGAATATATATCTATAGCATATTAAAGAAAAGAAATAAACTAAGTATTGGCTATAGAAGGACTAAGTATAGTTAAAAACTAATAGTTAATAGTTAGGAAAAGCGGAGGCCTATAGGACTAGAGGGAGCCAGTAGTAGAGCCTTAGACCCTTAAGGGAGTTATAGGACGACACCTAAACCTATAAATTAGTTAGCAAAATTAGAATTTTAAAGTGTTAATAGATAGTAGAGTAATAAGAAACTATATATTACTAGCAGTAGTTTAAAGGATGGGGTTACTATATAGGTAGAAGGAACACTTATACCTATTAATAACGATGTTAAAAGATCTAATAGCCTATAAAGGAGGCATTATTAATCTTAAAACAGGACCTATATAGATAACCATTAAAGGAAGACGAGTTAAAATGTCTTTTAATATCCTACTATTAGGAAAGAATAAGGTAATACTAAGAATGCCTTAGTTATAGGAGTATAATCTAAAGATTAATTGGGCTATAGGTTAGGTTAATATTAGGGATATATAATAACGTAAGATGTAATAATAAACTAAGATGGTATAGTATTAGGTTAGAGCAATATATAAAGAGACTAAGTAAGGCTTAAGTTATATACTAAAGAGGTATTATAAGTATGGAAAAAAGTTATAGAGCCTAGAAAGTAAATAGCTATTAGAGTATATAGTATGGGACTATAAGATAGAATTAGAACTAGAAACTAGTCTAAAGTTCTTTCTAATCTATAAGCTTACTGAAACTAAGTTAGTAGCGCTTAAGGAGTTTATTTAGGAAAACCTATAAAAGAGATATATTAGACTATTATAGTTATTAGCGGGATATCTAGTATTATATATCCTAAAGAAAAATGGAAAACTTAGGATGTATATTAACTATAGGCAGTTAAACAGCATTATAAGAAAGGATAGGTATTCTTTACCCTTAATTAGTAAAATCTAAGATAGGATAGGTAACGCGCAAATCTTTATAAAGATAGATCTAAGATAGGCATACTATTAAATTAGAATTAAGGAAGGCAACAAGTAGAAGGCAGCCTTTAGGTTAAAGGAAGGACTATATAAACCATTAGTTATGCAGTTCGGACTTATGAATATACTAGTAACATTTTAGAAACGAATTAATAGTGTATTAGGAGAATACCTTAATGAATTTATTATAGCATACCTTAACAATATTATCATCTACTTAATAAGTAAGGAAGAATATAGAGAATACGTTAAGTAGGTCTTAAAGAGACTATAAGGGGAAAAGATGCTAGTAGTAATTAAGAAATGCGAGTTCTTTACCAGGAAGACTGATTTTATTAGGTTTATTATTAAACTAGGAAAAATTAGTATAGACCCAAAGAAAGTAGAAGCTATAGTAAGTTAGTAAAAACTAGAGAACGTTATATAGTTAAGGTTATTTTTAGGGTTTTGTAACTACTATAGGAGGTTTATAGCACAATAGTTAAAAAGTATTAAGCCGTTTATAAGACTTATAAAAAAGGAGGAACTATAGATATAGGGTAATAAGCAAAAGAAGCTATTTTAAGAACTTAAGAGGTTGTTTACCTAAGATCTAATCCTTAAAATCTATTAACTAAGGTTAGATACGATTATAGAAACGGATGTATTAGACTTTGCACTAGGGGTATGTTTGCTATAGAAGCATTAGGACGCATAGCATCTAGTAGCGTACTATAGTTAAAAGATAACACTACTGGAGTTAAACTATAATATCTATAATAAGGAGTTATTATGTATAGTTATAGCACTTAAAGAGTGGAGAGCATTCTTGTAAGGTATAGAGAAACTATTTACAGTTAAGATGGACTATAAGAACCTAATTGGGTTCCTAATAATAAAAGAACTTAATTATAGATAAGTTAGATAGGCAGAGATGCTTATAGAATATCACTTTAAAATTTAGTATACTAAAGGTACTAAAAACGCAAGAGTAGATGTACTTAGCAGAAAGGCAGAACTATAAAGTGGTAAGAAACTATTAGGCGCTATATTATAAAAGGATAAGGACGGATTGATTAGGTATAATTATCTAAAACTAGCGGCTATAGTGGAAGGACTAGAATAAGTCTATAAAACGCTAAAGAGCGAATGGTTATAAAGAATCTAAGAAGTATAAAAAGAAGATCTAGGATATAAAGATTATGTTAATAGGGAAGCAATGTATATTCCAAAGTTAATAGTAAGAGAGTTTGTTAAAGAATTCTATAAGGGAATAACTTAAGGATATAATGGAGCTATAGGCTTAGTGTTAAGGCTTTAAGAGGAATATATTATTAATAGAATTTAGGGTTTAGCATAATAAACTACTAAGGAATGTCTAGATTGCTAAAGAAATAAACTAATAAGGCATAAGCTATATAGAGGGCTATAACCTATTAAAGTACCAAACAGACTATAGGAGGTTATATTATGGGACTTTATTATAAAGTTGCTAAAGTTAAGAGATCCTATTATAGAACAAGATTATAATATAATCTTAGTAATAGTAGACAAGTTAACCAAATGGGGTTACTTTATAGCGTATATAGAAGAAATCTTAGTAGAGGATATAGCTAGAATCTATATTAAAGAAGTATTTGTAAGACATAGAGTACTAACAAAGATTATATTAGATAGAGATCTAAAGTTTATATTAGTATTTTGGGAGGTATTCTTAGCCAAATAGGGGGTTCGCGTAGCAATATTAATAGTATATCACCCATAAATAGACGGTTAAATGGAAAGACTAAACCAAACATTAGAGCAGTATTTAAGGCATTATATTAACCACGCATAAAACAATTAGGTATTATTATTACTAGTTATATAGTTTATATATAATGTAATACTATAGAAAGGAATAGGCATATTACCTTTTAAGGCGAATTACGGATACGAGCTAAAAATATTATTATTGCTATATTAAGTAAAGAAAACAAGTAGCATAGCCAAGCAGAGAATAGAGAACTTAAGGAAACAACTAAGCTAGTACAAGAAAGAATGAAAAGGTACTATAATGCTAAGAGATCTAAGGGACCAGATCTTAAGGAGGGAGATAAAGTATAGCTACTATATAAAAATTTTAAAAGTTAATAACTAAGTAAGAAGTTAGACCATATTAGATTAGGACTATTTAAAATTAAGATAAAGATCTTAGAAGTTATATATAGACTTAACTTACTAGAGAAAATAAAGACCTACTCTATATAACACATTGCAATGCTAGAACTAGTATATAGGGATATTAAGCTATTAGTTTACAAGGTAGATATATATAGCGAATAAAAGAAAGATAAATGGTGTTACGGACGCTTTAAGTATAATGTTACGACTACTTGGGGAAGAGTCGCAGAAAGCTAGTTAGTTAATACAGGCACGGTCTAGGATAGATCTGGTGGAACCATGTAACAAGGAATGGTAAGCGAGTCACATAATATTATACGCGGTATACAAAGTGTACGCAGTATACGGCTATATATAACACGTATAACACGTACCTTATATATAAAAAAGGATTTCTTAGGAGTACGGTTGTGTATTTAAAGGACCTCAGTCCCTACTATAGATAGTTCTCTCCTTATAGTAAATCTTAGAATATAATTAGAGTAATCTATTAGGCAACCACTCCACCAGTTATTATTACGTTGTTGTTTTATTCTTACCTATATACCTAGCCCAATAACAGAACCTACTGTAGTCTAAGCTACAAGGTTCCGTTACACATTTACTACCAAGGTTATAGTATTAAACAAGATCAAACAACATGCCACTAAGAGCAGCACTAGTTATAACGGCGTTAACGGCAGCCACAACCTCAGAACTAGGAGATACTAGTATAGACAATAGGGATTCTCAAGTGGTTACGCGAGGTTAGTTATAGGAAATAGTTAATCACTTACAAGATAATAATAGGATACTTAAAGAACGCATTAATAGAATTAAAGTAGCAAAGATTAAGTTACCTTCAATTAAATGGTTCTTAGGAGAGAAGTTAAAGCTCAAGGGATTTCTTACGCAGATACACTTTAAGGTAGTACAGAAAGGAGCGAAGTTAGTAATATTATTAGACCAAGTAGCCTATGCAAGATTATTCCTAATGGGGAGGGCACTTAAGTGGTTTAAGCCATATCTTATAGAAATATAGGCTAATGGCATAACAACTACTAACTAGGACGTATGGTATATATTTACCAGTTAAAACGGGTTCGCAGAGCAACTAATACAGATATTTAGAGACCTAAAGGCCACAACTATAGCAGAATAAAAGCTTCAGAACTTAGTATAACACACTTCAGCAATTAAGTATATAACACAGTTTTAAATACTAGCTATATAGGTTGAGTGGAATAATAGGGCGCTTATAGCACAGTATAAATAGGGACTTAAGGCTAAAGTCTAGGACGCAATCATCCTAATAGAAGATGCGGATACTCTAAGGGAGTTAATAGATTAGTTAATAAAGATTAATAATAGAATTTATTAAAGGGAACAAGCTAAAAGAGGGCAAGACAGAGTTCCACAGTTATATAAGGCGCAGAGTACGCAATAACAGACATAGAGTTAAAAACTATAGAATAGCGCAGAGCTAATGGACCTAAGCGGTACCAAAGAAACCCAAAGGTAGGAAAAGAAACCATAGAAACCTAAAGGTTAAGGATTAAGTAATTAAAGGACCTAAGAGCAGAGGCTAAACCAGGGATCTTAGTAGTAGAAGACATTTAGGTGGACTCCACAGTAAGAAAAATAGTTCAAAAATAGAGCTTATATAAATTATAGAAAATAAGGTCATTTTGCCAAAGACTATAGAGGTGGTTAGAGTAACTATATAGTAAAGGGAACCAGACCAGCAGACGGCACATATATATAGAGGGATAATAGTGCACTATAAGAAATAAAAGAGTGTTTAATTAATAGTTTTGTGTATTATTACAACAACGCATGCCAAATTTATAAGGACGCTAAGTACGGCGCAAGCTATTAGCTATAGGAGCCATTATTATCTAAGTTTAGAGAAACTAACAAACTAGCTTATAGATTGGATATTAAAGATAATAAGTTTAACAAAGGTAAAGCATTTACTAATAATAAAGCAATAAAGGCAGCTTACTAGGAGTATATAGACCTTAGAGAAGTTAAAACAGAAGTAAAAACTAAGACCATTACAGAATAGGGTTCAGTAACGGGTATTATAACACCGTTAGATACAATTTCCATCGCTTTATAAAATAATAGGAGTAATATTTAAAAGAAACTGAGCAAGTAGATAACTGCTAGTGCTAGCTTATTATTTAATAAAGGCAAAAAGCCACAGGCTTAAAATTCTCAAGAAGAGATAAAAAAAGCTTAAGATTCTTAAGATAAGATAAGATATACCTAAGGACCCACAACGGACGAAAACCGATAGGAAAGGGCAGCAACTCAGTTTAGTAACAAATAAATAAGTATAGGACGCAAGTTTAAGAACTACAAGTTCAAAGAATGAGTAAAAATGTCAGTAATCCTAGGTAAACGTAGTATTCAGCCTAAAGATTAAATAGTCAATACTAGGATTAAAAAGCAAGACAACTATAAAGATCTAGCTGCAAGACGTAGAAAATAAAAAACTATGGATAAGTTTAGAACAAGAATTATCACATAGCAAGAGCAGAAGCTAGACAAGAGGTTAGCTATATTAGGTTATATAAAGAACAGAGCACCTATATAAAGAGTTACTAATAGGCCAAGTACAGGGACACCTAGGGTAAAATAGTTAGATAAACTAGAACAAGAAAAGGATCTAGATATTCTAACTAGGTTCAAAGAAAGATATACCAAAGGGTGTTATAATATAGCGATAACAAGGTACTTTCTAACGGATAAACCATACACACTAAACCAGTTATACGGAAAGTGGTATAGGCAACAACACAGTAATAAATAGGAAGACTTTTATATATAGCTAGACAAAAAAGTTGTCCAAGACCAACCTATTATAGAAAAACGCATGAGTCACGTTAAAGAAGCATTAATTATAATATTAAGGAACCTAGAAGAAGGATCTAGGGACTAGAAAAGTAAGTAATAAATCTTAATACCCGCAGCGGAAATACCAGTAGTTAGGTCAACTAAGTATAGGTTTAAACTTAAGGACAAAAATAAACTAAGAGTTAACCCAAAACATATAGCGTATTATACACTATCGTGGATAGCTTATGTGGATAATATATATAACATACATAGAGCACCTAAAGATAAGAACCGGAAATACCTAATAAGGATATATTAGGCACCAGAAGAAAAGCAGTTTAGAAACGCTAAGTATATATATAGTTAGCACCTAGTAGAAGTACAGGGTTAAGGAGACTTAATACTTTAACTAGGAAGATTCCTTACAGAAGAATGCCTAAATAGATAATAGTAGTAGGAGTACCCAGAGAACACTTATCTATGGCATATAGAGGAAAAGAAACAAACTAAGTATTAGCCTAAGTTAAACTAAGTATAGGCAGGATTAAGCAGCCAACAGTTAGGAAAAGGGGAGGCGTATAAAACTAGAGGGAACTAGTATTAAAGCCTTAGACCCTTAAAGGAATTTAAGAATAATACCTAAATTTAAGAGCTAAGTGGCAAGATCAGTAGTTTAAAGCATTAATAGATAGTAGAGTAACTAAAAACCACATATCACTAAAGGCAGTAGAGAGGATAGGGTTACTACACAAATAGAAGGAATACCTATATCCACTTACAATAATTTTAGGAGATTAGATAGCCTATAGAGGAGGCATTATTAATCTTAAAATAGGACCTATTTAGATAACTATTAAAGGGAGACCAGTTAGAATGTCTTTTAATATCCTACTATTAGGACAGGAC
>Ga0307507_10008448_pt1 | contig 14233 bp, 13 predicted proteins | sample 7_EM_MG_FD_207223 | JGI IMG/M metagenome (GOLD analysis project Ga0307507, IMG submission 207223) | Populus trichocarpa ectomycorrhiza microbial communities from riparian zone in the Pacific Northwest, United States - 7_EM | ecosystem: Host-associated > Plants > Roots > Unclassified | place... | reverse complement strand
CAGCGGTGAGCTGAGCGAGTATGGTGTAGTGCGCAATAGGGGCAAGTTGGGTGTTTCTGGGAGCATCGGGGATGGGCGTGTCCGAAGCGGTAGCAGTTGAGGTATTGGGTGTAGCGGTTAGCTTGCGTCGTTTTTTCGACCTTGAGCCGCTTTGAGAAGAGGAAGAGGGCGGGGAGGAGGACGGGAACGTCGTCGGGGTTAACGGAGACAACCACCGAAGTGGCCTGCTTGGACAGCCTAGTAGTTCGGTCCTTGTTAAGGTACCTGGCCGAACCGCCCAAATCCCATGCCCCGAGGGTGCCCTTATATAGGGGTTCTTCCCTCAACCCTAACCCCGTATGACTCATACCCTCGTGCCACGTGACTCATGACTCATAGTGAGTCATAGTGTGAAATCCATCAGCTGACTCATTCGAGTCAGCTGCGCCATATCTCGTAACCAATCAAAACTCATAAAACAAGTCATGTGCCCTAACGGGGTCACATGCGTGAAACTCATGACTCATAAATATGAGTCCTGTGCGAAATACATAAACTACATGACCACAAATATATGTCATGTCAAATATCAACCAATAACAAGAAACCAATGACACGCTATTGCGTCGTCATGTGAGAACTAATGAGTCAACTGATCTCATAGCGTGAAAGATAACAAACCGAGGACTAATAACTATTACTCATGTGAAAGTCTGCCTTGCTTAGTCCCCGTTTGTAACACAAAGTGCGGTATCTAACGCGACTAAGTACCGGAGGCTTAGAATAAGTTGTTGTAACAAACTTCTTACTATATCACACCTACCAAGTAGTTTCTAATAGCTAAGTATGTTTGGTCTGGATTCTCGAAGCGAACTGAAGAAGTAACTGTTCAACCAAGTATATTTGAAAACTCCGTATGCCGAAGTCTGCCTTCTCTAAGTCCGGAGAATAGTAGGTCTTAAATACACTTGTCAGGCTAACCAGAGCCTTGTAAACACTAATTATCAAGACTCCAAAATGGTAGCCTTCAAACATTACATAAAACATATCAAGTATCAAACGATATCTTGACCCAATAAATAAAACATACTGAGTATCAAACGATACTCTAAAACCAAACATAAAAACATCATAAGTATCAAACTCAATCATAAAACATACTGAGTATCAGACGATACTCAGGAACCAAACCAGGAACCCGTACCGGTTACACAAACTGTAAGATAACTATTGATTAACACAATTAGATAATCTAATACAACCTCAGGCGCTCACTCATTACCAAAAAACCATTTTTCAACTTTGAAAACCCCTACTGGGCAAAAAAGTATGGTATGGTAAGGTAAAGTAATGGTAAGTTAACTGTTTCTGGGTATGCCAAGCTTACATGAAATGACAAAGTAAGCTAATTTTTTCCACACTTTTAACTTTGAAAACCTCTACTGTCAATTTTGCGAGTGGAGTATCAACATTGTGCTCGAGTGAAATATTAGAGAGTTTGTGCAAGGTGACCTAGATGGTAGAAAAACAGGTTATTTTCTGTTAACCTAAAAGTCTTGGACACCTAGGTGGATGGCAAGACCTGGGAGAAGTGTAAAATAGAGCTTTTCAGACCTGGAGAAATTGGACTGCCGCAAAACAATAAATTAGCAGAAATACAATACATTATGACCATCTATATGTTTTCTAATATTGTGACAGAGCCTAGGAAGATACTTCCTTCATGATCGGGGTGCTATCATGATATCCCTAAATTTGTAGCCTCCCCAAACTTGGATACCCAACTAACGTGGCACAAGATCCGGGATATTAGCCTACTCCTTCAACTGTCACCCACCCGCCTAGCGATCTACACCTGTTGCGCAAACTCATTCTTACACCTAGGTCTATTATCTGCTAACCGCCACCTAGGTCTCTGTGCCCAAACTCTCTATTATCTCCTAGTCTACTGAGATCTTGCAAAATCTCTCTATTGGTTTTAGCCTATTGTAGCTAGCTATTCATGTGACTTCTAGCTACATCTCTTTACAAGTACCAGGGGATATGTTTTCACATGTACACTGTCTCTCTTACACCTCCAGCGAAAGAAATCACAACAACAGTGACATGTCACATTTTGAGTTTTGACCAATACGATCCTTGGATTTTATCTCAAGATATTCCCAAGTCTTTATTTTTCTTCACGAAGGTTAATATATTTTCGTCAGATTAAAGAGGAAAATTCATCTCTTTTATCTATCTTTTTATGTTCTATTGCTTTATTACATCAAGGTCTTTCGAAATCATATCGTTAGCAATGGTTAATGCTAGAAGACATTGTTTGCGGCTACCGAGGCAGCGAAAAACGGCCTGGCATTGGGTGTAGCTTTTATGCGCATCCAGGAGTTGGAAAGGGAGATTTTGAGGCTACGGCATTATGTGTTGGTGTTATCGAAATGGTTGAACAGGAGGAAGGAGGAGGAGAGGGTTGTGGAGAAAGAGGAGATGGCGGAGGTTGTGGCTGAGAAAGAGGTTGAGGCTGAGGCTGTGGCTGTTGGGGCGCCGCGAATTGCAAGTGGCGCTTACAAGGTTGTGGCTGGGGTAGAGGATGTGGCGGATGAGATTGTGGCTGGGGTGGAGACGATGAGTGTGGGATCGGAGGAAGAGGAAGATGAAGTTATCGAAGACAAGATAGTTGTTAGATTGCCTGGCGATAGAAAGAGGAGGATAGTTGATACGGGAGAGGGAGAAAGGGTTGAGGTTGGGGAGAGTAGTTTGGTTAGGGCGATTCCGGTCGGCCCTAGATCAGGTGAACAGAGTGTTGTTGCGGGTGGGAGGGTGCCTAGTAGACCCTCTAGAAGTTTTACCAGCAGAGGAAGAGGAGGTATGGGTAGGGGATTTGGGTTTGGTTTGGAGGGTTACGGGTATAGGGGTGGGGAACGGGGAAGAGGAGGGTACTATTATTTGTACCGGTTACGTTCTTTTAGCCTTGCGGGGTTGGGATATTTCACCCATTGCATGTGAGGTATCCCATACCCAGAAGAGGGGTAGAGTTTTGGGACGAGATTGTCCCGGCGGGTAATGAGATTGACAGCGGGAATAGAAGCCGATGAAGATTTTGTTCGAAGTTGGAATGAACAACTCATCGAAAGGACACTCGGAGCTTAACTAGGCTGCAGTGATTACCTTTCCGAAGGAGGATACCCGGACAAGACTGAAATAACCCGGCCGGGATAAATATCCGCTTGACTTTGGGGGGGTTTCGAGTTTTGTTTTAAAGATTCTTTCGTTTATTTTATGTTCAATTTAGGGCTTGAGGATCAGACCAGGTGATGCTTTCAGGAGACAGGCAGGTTAGGAGAGTATGGGGTTTCCTTAAGGCTAGGTTCAGGCTATTGGCTTTGGGGGGACATACCAGTTGAGTATGTTTCTAATCATGGAGCATTGGGTAGTTTGTTTTTGTACAAAGTGGACCACCGAGGCTTGGATTAAAGGGCAGACAGCATGGTTTTGCTACAGAAAACCCACAGAGATTGTATTTAGTGTAGATGTAGCTAGCTGAATGCATGATGCAAAGTTTAAAAAAAATTAAAAAATAGTGCTTTCGCACACACCAAAGTGGCTGACCAGCAAAAAACATTAGAAAATTGGTGAGGTCACAAAGTGCGTGTACGAAAACTTTTTTTTTCTTTTTTTTTCTTTTCTCCCAATCACTTTTAGGTATATTAATCAGCTGCTGACTACATGCTAACTAACTAATAACACTATAGGGCTTTCTGTAGCATATAGTCTATCTGCCCTTGTCCAGCCTATCCACTTTCAACCCATGCACTCGGACCCGTCTTTCTCTCTAGGGTACAAATCATTACGAAAACATATCCCCTGGTACTTGTATGTGGTTGCAACCAGATCAAGCTGACCACTTAGAACATTCTTGCTATGGCTGAGCCTCCTGGGTTGTGTGGCTTCGAGTACTCATGCATCAGATGTCACTCGAATGCTGAGAGACTAACTGCGGAGCTAATACATGAGAGAGATTTTGCGAGGTCTCAGTACTATTATTAGACTAAGGGATAGCAAGTATTTATTTTTTCTGAACCGTTGCTGTCACTCAATAGTCTACTGTATCAGAGGACTTCAAACTAAATACAGGGCGTCCGGCTGAAATGCCCGGGGGGTCGTTAAAAATCGGAAAACATAACCCTTGTCTTCACAGAGATTTGGATGGGATCGGGAGGAATAGTTTTCCAGTTTTACTGACCTCCCAAAGTATATCGGTTTCTCTTTGAACGTCACCACTTCAACTTCCTGTCTAGTGACTTATTCTTCCATTGTATTGGAAAAAAGTGTTTTTGCCACTAGCGACTTCGAAATCGTCTTCATTCGGTTGCACCCGATATCAACGTACCTGAGGATACCGAAATATAAGGCACAACGAAGATTTAGTGAGCGACAAACAAAATAGTAGCCACGAGTTTCCTGCGTAGTTGCTTCCCTAAGACATTTCCCACCTCACTAGATATTTCGTTGTGCCATATATTTCGGTACAGTACCATATACCCTCGGGTATGTTAGAGGCATACAGCCTTGGGGTTGAAAAAACCCTTTTCGGCTGCCAAAATCTTTTTTGTTGACAGGGCAGTTTTATATGAAAAAAGGGCATTACACACGCCAAGGGTTTTTGACTTGAAAAACCTGCATAACCGTTTTTCAAACCCAGGGCTGAATGCCTCTATTTTGCAATAAGTGAGGTATAAGTTAGTTTCAGCAATAAGCGGGAAACGGGGTAGCTGTATGATGCCTGCACTCAGTCTTGCCATGTGTTGTGCTATACTAGTACAACACCTTCTTGCCGGAAGGTATACTAAACACCGAGAGTTTCGAATCTCCCTATTGGATGACTTCCTTGGGGCATCTGGGGTGAATTTTCTAGATCCCGGCCACCCGTATCTTAACAAAAAATGTAACAAAAGCTTACTCACTGTGACTGTGTGAATACAAGTTCCAGGCACAAAGAACACGAACACATGGGGAAGTGGGGGGAAGAAGGATAAGACGTATAGAGTAGTGGTAGCGGAGGAGGAGGTCCGGAGGTTAGAGAAGTTGATTTTGGGCTTGGGCAAATGGTTAGTCAGGGAAAATGGTGGTGAGGGAATGGTGCTTTTTGGATAGAATTGGTATACCTGGACTACGTCTATCTAGGTACATGCATGGTATTTTTGGGTCAGCAAGGTGATGCAAGGGAAGCTGCACTTACGGGGGCTTTGTTGACTATGCGCTTCGTGGATAGGGAAAACGCACTTTATATAGTGATAAAGCCCGAAATGGAAAAAAGGTTTATAAAAAAAATAATGGGAGAACTCGAGCACAAGCATCAAAAGTTTGTAGGGCAAATTATCTGTGTGTACAGCATCTGAGCGCCTATACTAAATAAAGGCTCAAATTTTCAGGTTATTTATGCCTGGAGCCCGTATATACCGTATAACCCCTGGTGAAGTTCATTCCCACTCTATGGGGTCAAATAAAGCGTGCCTCAAAAACTTTCTCAAAGCAGCCGTTTTTCGTAGTTATTTCCTTCAAATGAGTGGTAAAAGTCTCTTAGACAACACCCTGTGGCAACTATTTGGGGGAGAATCCTACCCCTAAAAGCTGCTCTCTGCTGTAGAAACTTGTCTTGCTCAGGAAAGGGGGGGAACGATAGCGGGTGCGAGCCGCTCAACCCTCTGAGCGATAAGAAAAAAGTGAAAAAAATACCAGGCCTTACCAAAGGAGGCACCTCTAACAACACAGTACTCTATCTAATTATTCAAATTCCTACAGCGCACTAGTACTTGTGTGTGTTCATAAGAATTGGAAGAAATACCGCCTGTTTTTATGGAGATTTGTGTGGGGTCGAGGGAAATACTGTTCTGAATACTTATCCTCCTACTGGGGAGTATATCACTGCCAGCTAGAACGTATGGTGATATGAAACGGCTTTTAAAAAGGCACTTGCTTTGTAACCAAAAGCAAATACAGTTGCCACATGTTTCGTGCCGTAGTGTCCTTCGGCCCACAGTGATGTACGTTACTCAAAGGAGCTCGAGTGTTGAATCAGACGTTTTTTTGACCTCTTAGCATGAGAACGAGCTCCACCGGATTCCTGGTATGTGGTATTGACTGCGTATGGGGAACAAGGTTCTATCGAATTGACAAGTGTGGCCACACTCCCATTGTTGCGTTATTGGGGATTCTCATCTATCGGTTGGATTCGGATATGTACTATGTTTCGAACAGGTTCATCATAGTAGGTGGTGAGACTCCCTGGTTCACAATCCGACTTCGCCGCTGGTCCAATGGAATTCATAAGCTAGAGACTACTGCTACGAAAGAAAGCTGGGGTCGTTAGTTGGAGTTCCATAATGCGAGAGGCTATTAACTTGGGGGATTTTCAACGCAGTTGATCGTTCCTTTCTTCACAGTTCCGGTCAGCACTGAGGCCGAGTGAGCACCCATGACAGTCGCTAGATTGGTGTTTGCTTTCTTTCTGTAGTATATTTGTTTTGTTAGGCTGTAGGCAGGTACATGGGCGGGTTAGTCGTTTGTTTTTGGCCAGTGGAAGGTAGGGCGGGATAGCTAGTCTAAATTTATGAGATTGAGCACTTTTGGATCATTACGCTTCACCCTACTAGCTTGCGTGCCTAGAGCTGCATATGATGATAGATACTAGGAAAGCGAGCACCTTGAACTAATTTGATGGAGCTCTACACGCACTTAGATCATGTTGGGCCGGGGCGGTTTGGTATAATGGAGTGTCGTGAAAACAGCCAATTAGACTAATAGCCTCTGCAAATGTGTAGGAATTCCTATCGGTATAAATGTCGATAACGATCAACACCCATTAGCCAACCTTTCTGCTCACGTAATAAAAGTAATGTATCATCAATAAAGAGCAAGTTAGAGTGAGGTGGTGGTGACGGTGGGATAGGTTCCCTCAAAAGATCAAACCCCCGTTCACAGTGCTCTTAGATACGATAATATCATAGCTATGATACATTTGGTATTGGATAAGACCTATGAGCATTGAGAGGCGCCCAAGATACCGCCGGAATTATTACCAGTGTCATACTATGTGAGTAATTATATTGAATTAACATGTGGACCGCAGTGCGATCAGTGCATTGTATTTTTCCTAGAATCTTTTTTTTTTTGCACCGCCACTCTCTTGAGCCCGTATCGGATGTTGAAGAGTCAACTGGCCAATACCGACACCCTCCATACGGTACTATCATAGATCCGGAACCATGACAAGAGACCCTGGAGTTCTGATTGGAGCGTTCGAGCCAATTTATTTTGGTGTCTCTAACTCCCTGTTTTCCGGTTATTATTATTTTTCTATAGTGCTAGTAGGCCGTAGAAGGATGCCATGTCTGGCTAATCGTTGTTCGACCAGGAGTAACATTTTTTTTATCATTTTTGTCTTTCAGAAGGGTAGAACTATGCTTTTTCCTTTAGACTACCCTTACTTTAGTGCACGATACAGCACCTACAGTACAGTAGCACATTGTTCAATGGTTCGCGGTTCATAACTGCACAAATCCAATACAGCACTGTATTCAGTGTTCTACAGAACAACCCATCCGTCAAAAGATCTCATGGGCGAGACGCGGCAGTAGAACACTTTTTTTATATCAAATTTCCAATGAAATGGCTGAAGGGAGACAAAAAAAACTACCTTTTTTCCTAGAGATAGGGTCATCACATAAATTTGCGTAATAAACTCCCAATACGACTAGCCAGTATTCATCCGTAAACCTTCTAACTCCAGTCCCCCCGCATAAAAATATAACTCCCACAATCAAAATCTAGAAAATCCATTTCAAACATATGCCTAAGTCAAGCAATCCCAACAAGCGTTCCAAAATCCCCCGACAGAGTGAGTTCCTTTTGAGCTCCTTAAGCCCGGATTTGATACAGTAGATACAAGTACGGCAGCAGTGAAATCATGATTGAACTTTCTAAAACCAAGCCCAAATTTCCATACCACTTCATGATCTCGCCCTCCCTAATGCACGACCGACCTCTCCAGTTTGCTACAACTCCTCAACTCCCATCCCTAGTGTCGTTTCCTTAGCCTGAGCCATATTTAGCTACTATTGTAGGTTTGGATTTCGGCCGAGATTTCGATTCCCTTCGGCATTGGGATTCCATCCATATTAAGATTTCCTCCGGCCCTAAGTTTCTATCCAACGCTGGGATTCTGGTCAGGATTCGGGCCAGTATTGGAGTTCGGGTTATGATTCGGGACAGCATCGGGATTCTGGTTGGGATTCGAGTTAACATTATGATTCCGGTTAGGATTCGAGCTAGCAATAGGATTCTGGTTAGAGTTTGAACTGACGTTATCCTGGCTAAGATTCGAGCCGGTATTGGGATTCCGGTTAGGATTTGGGCCAGCATTAGGATTCTGACTAGTATTCGAGCCATTATTAGGATTCTGTCCTGGGTTCGGGGTTTGCCGGGTGTTAGGATTTCCCATGGGATAGATAGTTGTGCCGCCCCAACCCCCGCCGTACCCCCTCCCACGGGCATTAGGCGCGGGGTTCTGCAAGACTTGATCCCTTGACCCTCCCGAACGGCCTGAGGACTCTGATCTGAGCCAGCTCTGCCAGGGTGGATTTGTGAGTGCGCAATTCTCTTCTTAGGTGCATCCAGAATGGGGGCGGGGGCTTCGCGCTTTAGGGTGTCCTATCCTGTCATTTGTCCCCGGGGCCGATTGAGGACTATTTCCGTGGTGAGGGTTTGGCGTTGAGAGACTGTTTGAGGGAGGTGTAGGATTCAGCAATTAGTTCTCATTAGCAACATGTTTTATAGATAGGTTGAATTTGGTATTTAGGGTACTACTTTGGGGATATATTTGTGGAATACCGCGGATTCGTTTTTTCCTCTGCATATTGCGGCCCTTGGAATGAGTCGCCTGGTAATTGTAAGGCATTTGCTGTTAATTCCGATTTCATGGATCCCTTCTGGATCAGTGAACCCTCGGCAGAGGAGACATCTGCAGTGTCATTGTAGTTGTGTCAATTGAAGATTTCAAGGCAGTAGGGTCGCTAACTTACACGATTGCAACCCCGGATTCACCCCTAATGCTACATCTCCTGAGGCGCACTTTGGATTGTCCCGGGTAATCGGATTCCTTTGGCCTCTTCTTTTCTTCTTTTTGTCATGGGTACTTAGTTTGCCTTCGCTCTTCCTGCTCCAGCTGGTGTCCCTACTCTGTGCCGTTTCATCTTGATCGTCTCCACTATCTTCGTCGTCACTCTTAAGGCCCACTAACCACGAATTGCCCAATGCATTCTCCGCGGTAGGGCGATCCTCGGGCTGAATTGCGAGCATGGACTTTAGTAGGGAGATTCCGGCATCGTCTATTGGAGGTGATAGCCCTTTTAGTTCATCTTTGGGGAAGGGCAATTTCCTATAGTAGTAACGAGATACTTGGTCCCCCGAGGCGAATAAGTGTGTCCCCACAAGTAATTCATATATTACACATCCGAGTGACCAAATGTCAACAGAATTCGTGTAGACCGAGGTTTCGCTATTAGGGTCCGACCCCAGAACCTCGGGAGCACCATAGATTTGAGTTGACACCTGAGTGTGAAATGTTGTGGTATCTTGAGGCTGAATCCGTTTTGATATTCCGAAATCCCCTAGTTTGATCCGAACAGGAGACATCGAAACTACAAAAATGTTCTACACATTGATCAGTATTTTTGCGATACGATAGAGCCAAGGGAGGTATTTAGTGGTAGAAATCATACAGCAGGCTTTAGATCCCGGTGAGCTATCCCCTTTTGATGCATCACTTTGAAACCCTCGAGTATCTGCTTTGAAATAGTTTGAACGGTCTCTTGTTGTAGCGGCGAGCCGATATGCTTAGTGAGATCGCCTTCCGGGAGATATTCCATTACAATATAGAGAGTCTCGGGTTCCTCGAACCATCCCAGAAACTTCACGAACAATTCCGGACGCTAAAACAGCTAACCGTTAGACTACAACAAGAAAACCCCAGAGGGGTAGTAAACTAGGGCAAAGCTCCTCGGGAACAAGGACACAAACCTTTGCCAATACGGCCATCACAAGAAGCTCCCTAGAATAATCGAGGTTGGGGAGTAGCCTCCTTTTGTCAATCGTCTTTACCGCACGATAACGGCCTGTGGTTCCTCGGACTTGCTTATGGACGACACCGAAACCTCCCGTACCGAGTTCCCCACAATTGCTCCAATCCTCCTTCACCCTCTTATACCTATTTTTCTCTTTCTTCACATATCTTGTATGTCTAACGTGATCCTGAACGAATTCTGTTTCGAGTTTATACCACTCGACCAAATCGGATTGAGCCGTGCCCATTTCTCAAATTTGAGGCTCTTTGAGTCCTAATATTGCTCTGAAATTGCCGAAGAAGTGAAAATGGGGAGTTAGAATGGCCGCGGCTAGTGAGAAGCTAGGAGTGGATATTTGTGAATCAAGCGATGAGTGGTGGAAAATATGCAAGTTAACTCATCTCCCACGTTGCGGAAGGTCCTCCGGCAGCTCCAATATTTATACCGCGCCACATTGAGCGATCTCACGCAATAGGGAAGGAGGGCGACCAGAGGGCAACAGGTAATGACACATGAAAAATCCAGCGGCAAGTATCAAATTTGGTGGGCTGCTTGCTGTATCCTTCCTATTCGTTATCCCTCCACCGGTGGCAGATTCACCTTCGCGAACACGCCGGCGATTGCATACAGGTAGACTGACCACCCCATTACGAGTCCCGACGGAGGAGGGGGTTGCGGGGGCATTGCTTCAATAATATTATCATAAATCTTTTGCCAGTTATACCGATATAGTGTCCTGGGCCGAGATATCTTCCACATACACAGTGTATCCCGCCTTAATAAAATAAAATAATTTGTTCCCGCGGTGTTTTTCGCTCGGTTCCTGCTGGTAAAGGAGCAATTATCGACCATGTAGCATAGTTCGATTACCGTTAGGCGCTCACACGTTCAAATAGGATTTCTATCCTAGTTTTGTCTCCGAATAGTGATCGAGTAAAACGCTATAGGCTAACTCTTTATAGCTAGAACAAAGGCTTTCAAGGCTCTGATTTTGACTCACTTGTAAGTTTCATCTTGGTCACTTCTTATCTCTCGGAGGCATTCAGCCCAAGGGTGAAAAAGCATTTTTCGAGTGCTAAGTTTCTAGTTGATCAGCCAGCTTTGTATGCAAAAAGGCGCCGAAGGATGCCAAAAGAGCGTTAGCGTGCCTGGTCGCGAACTTTACTATAAATATGTTAATCAGCTTGCTTCTGGCTCGATCACTCGGAAGCTTGGAGATATGGTATCTGCAGTCCAGCCAGGCCCGGCCAGATCAACTTCAGAAGCCGGACTACAATATATAGTCTATATAGTCCAGCCAGGCCAGCTCCTGAGAAAGCCCAGGCCGAACTGGCCGCTTGCGAGAATCGATAGTCCCAGATTTCACTATTTGAGTCCAACCCCAAAACCTCGGGAGTGCTGAAACTGAAAGTTGACATCTAACAGTAGAAGGTAATAGCTTAAGCCCGGACCAATTTCAATATTCCGAAATCCCCCAATTTGACCAAGACAGGAGACATCGAAACTACAAAATTTTGTATGGATTTGCCAGAATTTTTGGGATGCGGCGTGGTCAAGCGAGGTGTTTTCGTGGTAAGAGGCATACCGCGGGCTTTATATCTCGGTGAGCTATTCCCTTTTGGTGCATTACTTTAAGACCCTCGAGTATCTGCTTCAAAATATTCTGAACGGTCTCTTGTCATAGCGGAGAACTTATATGCTTGGTGAGATCGCCACTCTTGAGACATTCCATTACAATATACAGAGTCTCGGGCTCCTTAAACCATCCCGGGAACTCCACAAATAATGACAGATGCTACAACAGCTAACAGCTAGACCGCAGCAAGACAATCCCCGACTGGTATTAAACTGCGGCAAAGCCCCCCGGGAACGAGGGCACAACCCTTTGCCAATATGGCCATCACAAGGAACTCTCTAGAATAGTCGAAGTTGGAGAGTAGCTTATATGAATCGTCTTTCTCTTGCGAGAGTGTCCTATAGTTTCTAGGATCTGCTTATGAAAAACACTGAAAGCTCCCTTGCCTAGTTTCAATCAATGCTCCAACCCCCCTACACCCTCTTATTCCTATCTTCCACCCCCCCACACACATCTTGTATCTAGCATGATCCTGAAAGAATTCTGTTTCGAGCTTATACCACACAACTAAATTGGATTGAGCCGTATCCATTCTGAAATTTGAGGTTCTTTGAGTCCCAAACTCGCGCTGTATTAACCGAAGAAGTGAGAATGGGGGGCGGAATACCGGCGGCTGTTGAGCTGGAAGTGAATATCTGTGAATCAAACGAAGAGCGGGGAGGAGAGGCGGGAAAGATGCGGGTTAACTTATCTCTCTTGATGCGAAAAGTCCTCCGACAGCCCCACTATTTATACAGAACCACGCTGAGGGATTTCACATTGTAGGAAAGGACACCAGATAGAGAGGGATGGCTAATGATACACCAAATATCTAGTAGCAAACATCAAATTTAGTGGCTATTTGCTGTATCCCTCCTATTCGTTGACCCCCCACTCCTGGTTAGTCGGCTCTTGCGAACACGACCGCTATTGCATAGACTGGCCTTTTAGCTCGGATGTGGGTGGCATGGCATAGCAGTTGTGTTCAAAAATGCCACTCCATCACGGGCAACCCCAGAGGAGAGCTTGCGGGGTAATTGTGAACGATTGAGCCAATTACTGTGCTAGAATGCCTTTCACATATAGAGCATATCCTTTCTTGGATCGGACCTATCGATGCTCATAAAGAGTAAAAACTACTCAATTTAAGTGTGTGTGTATTCAGCCTATCGGGAATTATGAATTGTTGACTGCATCTTCTGAATCGGTGTCCACTCGTGCCCGCAAAGACACCGCCACATATAGCTTGGGTGTTATGAGGACTTTATGAATACAAGTCTCTTACGATACAATTAATTTCACAAGTGGAGCATCAACACTGTGTCGAAGTGACATATTATGCTAAGTATTTCTTGAATTGTTTCTATCGCTCAATTCAGTATTTAGGAAGCTTCAAACAGAATTACCAGGCATACTGCTGAAGTACTAGTACATTAGTATCCCTTTGGGTGTCACCCCTCCAGCCTCCTGTCCGTTCACATGTTCCCCTGCACTACCGATAACTTATTGTGGAAACATGTGTTTGCTATTAGCGACTCCGAAACCGTCTTCATTTAGCCGTACCTGATATTGTAAAACGAAACAGATATGTAATACCTCTGTGCTCAATTTTCCCATGTGCTGCACTGTACCGCACATCCTCTCTAGGGGTATACTGATCATGAAGAATTTCGAGTCTTCTATTAGCTGACTTCCTTCCGACTTTTAGACTAGATCCCCCAGCTCTCGGCCACCTATATCTCAATAACAAGGCAAAGCTTACTCACGGCGATCGTGTGAATACAAGTTCTAGACGCCAAGAACCCGAGCACTAGGATCAAAAATTTGTATAACAAATTGTGCATATTTGAGCTCCCATACCATATAACCTGGTGAAATTCGTTTTCGGGCTAGGAGGCCATAGTAAAGTATGCCTCAGGATTTTTCACAAGTAGCCATTCTCAGTGGATTTAGTTACTTCCCTTAAATAAGTGGTAAATGTCTCAACTAGTAGAACAACGCCCTGGGCACCCATTTGGGGAAAATCCTACCCCTGAAGGCTACTCTCCGCTGTAGAAACTTGAGTATTCGGACAATGTGCCATGTAGTCAAAAATTCCCTACTCTGGAAAGGAGCGAAATGACAGCGGGAGGCGCGCTACTCAATCCTCTGGGTAACATGAAGAAAAAATAAGAAAAGCACCAGACCCCACCAAAGGAGGCAACTTCAACGACATAGCACCTAATCCAAATTATTCAAATCCCCGCAGCGTATAGTACTCGAGTGTGTCAATATAAATTGGAAAATATGCCACATGTTTCCATAGGGATATGTGTGGGATTTGAAGAAATTGTGTTCCGAATTTTTATTGGCATACCCGAGCATATCATAATCGGCCGGAATGCATGGTGACAGGAGACAACTGTCTGAAAGGCAGCTTGGTTTGTAACCAAAGCCAGTAGAGCTGCCACATGTGTCGTGTGACTGTGCGTTTCGGCTCATAGTAACATATTATACGTTACTCAAACGGGGTCGTGGTCGA
>Ga0307507_10008446_pt1 | contig 14236 bp, 7 predicted proteins | sample 7_EM_MG_FD_207223 | JGI IMG/M metagenome (GOLD analysis project Ga0307507, IMG submission 207223) | Populus trichocarpa ectomycorrhiza microbial communities from riparian zone in the Pacific Northwest, United States - 7_EM | ecosystem: Host-associated > Plants > Roots > Unclassified | place... | reverse complement strand
AAAAAAATATCGCTTTTTAGAAGAAATACTATAATATTTTTTAAAAACATTATAAAAATAAATATACAATAAAAAATAAAAATTATTAAGAATCACAAGAAAAAATAAATGGAGTTTTATAGTTTAATATGAGACCTATAAAAATCATTAGTTCTATATTCACTTGAGTTCGACGAGATACAGAGTTCTAGAATATTAGATATGGTAACTTACTAGATCTATATGTACTTGAGTTTAGCGTATGAATGATTTTATGGATATTAAATATGATAATTTGTCAAACTCATAAATATATGATTTCAATATACATATCTGAGTTAAGGGATATTAAGTTATCAATTTCTTAATTTAAAAAAAAACAGATTTTATGAAGGGCTACACTAGAGGTGATCATTTTCAATCTGATTCGGTTTTTATCAAAAAAAAATAACCAAACCGATTTTTTTAAAAAAAAACCGAAACCGAACCGAAACCGGGTCAAACCGACCGGTTTTGGTTCTGCTCGGTTTTTTAGGGAAAAAACCGGTTCAAACCGGTTTGGCTCGGTTTTTTCTGGTTTGGCTCGGTTTTTTTTCCGGTTTTTTTCAGTTTCGGTTCGGTTTTTTTGGTTTTCTGCTTATAAAACCGAAACCGAACTAAACAGGCCGATTTTTTCAAAATTTTAACCGGTTTAATCAGTTTTTTTTGGTTAGTTTTTTCAATTATTTTTTTTATTTTCTCTATTTAATTAATTTTTTGATTTTTTTCTCACTCTTATGCTCCACTGCTAGCAAAACCCGATTGAAGAGCGTGTTTGGCAGTGTGGTTGCGGGTGCTTTTCAAATAACTTTTCGTGCCAAAATGCATGTCAATGATATTTTTTTATTTTTTAAAAACTATTTTTGATATCAACACATTAAAACAATCCAAAACATATAAATTATATTAAATTTTAACAAAAACAAAATTAAATTTTTTGGTAACGCAGCCGCAGCCGCGTTCCCAAACGTGCCCACCCCTTCCAAGGGTAAGGAGCAGGCAGCTGTACCTTACCGAGTCAGCAACAGCATGGCAACTACAATCTCCACGAAGATATTTTTAAGATCAGCGCAAGTGATATTTTCTAACCCAATTTGACGCGAAGGATTTGAGACTTGGCTGACCTATTCTTTGACCCGCTGGATGCCTTTGAAAAAATCAAACTTAGAAACTACATACCTTTTAATTTTAAAAAATGATAACTTTTTTATTTTTATTTTAAAAATCAATTAACCCGAATTATTCCCCTTATCCGGAACTTAAACTTCACTCCAAATCAGGTTTGATATTGCATATGCTTCTGCATGAAGCTAATTATTAACTATCAATTATCAAACAAAAATTAAAAAAAGAAAACTAAAAACTAAAAAACATCCTTTTTTACTATTCATTATTGTTGTTATGGCACAGAAACACTGTAGATAAGCAGCTTTACTGAGAGTTGTTTGTCATGGGGCAGAAGCACTGTAGATGAACAGTTGTCTCACATGCTCATGCCTTTATGCGAGAGTTGTTTGTTATCTGCTTGGGACATTTTTATCCTATGCGAGGTCTACCTGGGCAGCTTAAATTTGGACTCTGTGTTTTTTCTTTTGCTTTTCTGCACCCATCTTTGTTCACCGGTAGCTTGGTAGTTTTTGGGTTATTACACAGCCTATTATATATCATTGCGCATTTAACGGCAGTAAATGCGCTCTGATCTGTCAAAGCCACTCGCTTCTCTTTTCTCTTGGAATTGCAGCGTTTTTTGCCCTCCTCTCATAATTTTCCGGGGACCTCTTACCCAGCTCTTTGGGTGTAGGAAGTGATGGGTTTTCAAAGTTTTAGCTCGTCTTGACCAGATTGTATGTGTTGTCTCAGTCTCTTTTGGTTTTTGTAGCCGTTCTTGATGGGTCTGGTTTTAATCTGGCAAATGAATGGGAGGGACGGGTGGGTTCTAATTTTGAGCTCATTCAGAAAGTAAGCATGGATACTTGTCTGATTTTTAAGCTCTTAATTTACAGTGATGGACAACTGTTATATTCATGGATTACCTGAGCTGTGCTCCAATTGGAGGTGAATAATTATTCTTCAACATGGCTGCTCATAATTTGTTTGTTTGCTAGCTGGTGGGGTTGTTCAGTGATGGCTTTCTTTTGGTTCTTATACAATAACATACCCATGGACACCGCGGATCTCATAAACGAACACAGGAGCGCGTTGCGAGATTTGCTCCTGCTGCCGCTGGATGGAAGGGTTTGGCTGTAGTAAATTGTATTTACTGAAATAAACACCTCACAAAAGCTATTCATTTGTTTTTGTTGTTCATGCAGAGCAATTGTTATACAGTGAAGGAGAAAATTGTGAGCATAAACGCTCTCAAAAGATGGCGGTGCCTTGCATGTTCAACGTGTTATAGTGTTGCCACGGACCGGCAATGGATACACACAAGTCCACTGCTGAAAACTGTTTCGACAAGTACATAGTACCTGACACAATGCTACGAGAACTAAATCAAACCAATCAACAAGAATACCTTAAGTCTTACGTCCACGCAGAAAGAGAATATGATCTATTTGTGTCGCACATCTTCGATGAGACAGAAAACCCTCTACCATCTCCAAACTATGAAGACCCTCCCTCCGCCTCCACCCATTTGTGCTGATGTTTATATAGATCATGTCAGCCCAAAAATCATGCTCATGCATAGAACAAAAACAATAAAAAAATTATGCGGTTGTCTGGCTGTTGAACCCAAATAACTTTCTTGTTAACGACAGCAAATCAAACGATGACTAGAAGCACAAAACTTGAATTGTGTTTTATTGTCTTCAATATATATATATATAAAGGTTGTGCATGGTTCGTCGTTGATGCAAAAACCATACTCTTGAGGCATCGCCGCTGGCACTCCAGCCATGTTTGAAACAATTAATTATTTTACACAGTAAGTTACGATGCATTAAAGTATATATCAATACATACATCTATTGTTTTCAAACAATATATGGAGATGATACCTCTAAATGGTGTTTGGCACGTAAGATTGAATCCTAGAACATTATAAAATGGCTGCAGCTTTCCGAGAATTTTAATATCCACTTAATAAAACTAACTTTAGTTATGGTAAAAGCTTTATTACGCTAAATCCTGTGGTCTTTGCTTATAATTTAGGAATGACATGAAAAAACAAACCTAATTGTCATGTGATTTATGGTTGTTGCTTATTTATTTATTTATTTTTAAATAAAGCAAATCCGATGCCAAAATATTAAAAAAAAAAAAAAAAAGAATAGAGGAAAGAGGAATTGAAAAGTGCAGGTAAGTGGGGTCAGTTTTATGTCGTCGGCTTATGAGTCTGTGGCTAAGCAAGAAGAAAGAAAGCAAAAAGAAGGCACAGACTCGGAAGCAACTCAAGCACCAACCATCCCCTCCTTAGATTCTTTCTTCTTCTTCATCCGCTTCATACATTTCTCCTCTCTTCTACAGACCCTCCGAAAAGGGCTTCAAGTTAATAAGAAGTTGATCTTCACCCCAGTGATGTTTTCATCCATGGATCTGTGATTACAGAGGGAATCAGAGAAGAAGTTTATAAAACTGTAAGCTTGCTTACACATTCTACCCCTTTTTATGTGAGCGTGTAAGTAATATAGATAAAGTAATATTTTTTTTTCGACTTTTAGGTTTGTACTTCGTAGTGTAAGTTTGTTTTAAGTGGAGATCTTTATTATTATTATTATTATTATTATTATTATTGTTTCCTCTAGTGGGATTTATTTTGTTCTTGGTTAACATGTACTAAAGTTAGATGCTTGCAGTGAAATCTTGTTTTTGTTATTTGCTTTTTGAATAAAAAGTTAGAACAAAAAATGGAAATGAGACGATTCACATGTTGTGACGCTGCTACCTTTAAAGTTTGCAAATTTGAGTTAATTTTGACAAATTGGGTTTATTTTCTTATATTCATTTTAATTACCGTCAGGTGGTTATGATTGCTTGTGTGGTGGCTAGGTCCATAGCCCGGTTGAAGCAGGCCATCAAAGAGTCTGGAACTTTAACACTGCTTAGTTGACTGCATCTTCACGTGAATAGCCTTGGAGGAATTCTGTGACATTTTGAAGCATTCTTCTGTAAATCCCACTTCATCATGTCTGATCGCGTGCTACAGTCATATCAAGATAGGGATGATATTCCCGTAAAGTCCACGAAGCAGTGCCAGTCTATTTGGATGTCTCATTGGACGCGCGCGAGTTGCAGGAAAGCAAATGAAGCTCCACAACAATTAGGTCATGATCCTCCGGAAGTTTTTAATGGTAACAAATATCACAGCTTACTTAGTGGGCCAGAGATGGAAACTGGTAGTTCTAAATTTGTCACGGGACTTGGAGAAGTAAACAAGGGGAAAAGGATCAACGTCTCGAACGATAACCTTACAATGAGTCCGAAAAGGTCGAGGAATGAAATGTTTGAGGGACAGTCTTCTTTTGCGATGTTCAAACCTTCTCAAGATAGGGAGAGTGTTTTATATCTGGAGAATGTTGTGTCCTCTGGCAATCGTGAAGGAGTCTTAAAGTCACGAATTGGTACCAATTCTGAATATGATGTTTCCCACGGGAGAAATGAGGATCACCTACCCTCAATACCGGCACAAGCTCTTCCCGAGGTGGAAATTCAAGAAAGAAAATCTCAGTTTCAGGCCGAAGATCTCAACTTGGTTCCAGAGCAGCGGGTCAAGTCTAATAGTTTCCTAGAATGGAGTAGCAGAGTTGTTTCTGCACATGTTCAGGATGATTTTGTAAGGTCAACCCCAGATATTGTGCCATATGAATTTGAAGTTGGAAGGGCTCCAATTCAGCCCCTTTTCTCTAGGTTAGATCACATTAATGAACCAGGCTCTACATCTTTGGTTCATGAGAAGAAAATGAATAAAAATGCAGGTCTTCTCTTTCGTGATCCCTCAACAAGCAATAATCAGCCAAGAGACTTTTTTGGCAAGTCATTTCACATGATCATGCCAAATCGTTCTGATTTTGAATTACTTCCTAGGCAGATCAGTACCAGAGGTGATAGCCAATTAGGAAAATTATATAATGGATCATATGCACTACCAACACTGCCCTCCGTTCATGATGGGGAGACAATGAGAATACGTACTACAATAGACTCCATGGAAGAATTTTCTAGAGGTCCTCCGATGTACACTCAGACCACTCATCGCTTTGTCATAAAAAAAAAGACTGACGTGAACTTACCTGATGGTGCTCAGATGTTTAGAGAGTCAGCAATGTCCACTGAAATTAAGGGGAAAATGGTGACTGAACTCCTTGCAATATCTCCGGATTTTGGTTTCCATGTCAAGCAAGGAGTGAAGCTGCTACCTCTGGACAGCTCCACAGGGAGTGAAGGAAAAGAGAGCACTGGGAATGTTATGACTTCTGCAGTTGATAAGGAGAATGATTCATTAGCTGAAGGAAAAGAAAACACTAAGAATGCCAATACTTCTGCTGTCAATGAAGAGAGTGATTCATCTGCTGAAACTGACACCATGGATATGGATGCTTACTGTGAGAACCATCTATCTGGTATGTATGGTCCGTATCTTATATGGATGGTTTAGTTAAATCTTAGACTGTAGTGTTGACAATCTATGCTTTGGAGCACAGCCCTCAGATGAAGTTGCTAAATATAATTACCTAATCTGAACAGTGTTCATGAGTTTTGTATCTTTTTAGCGTAGTCCTAGTTTGCAAATTAGTGAGTTTTTTTTCTTTTGTGTTACAGGTGTGGCTTCATTGCAATCAGATAAGGTAACTTTACTACTTTCTGATCTCTAAGCTATAGTGTCCCCTCTAGTGATTTTCTAAGGTCACTTGCATTTACAAAAAACTAGTGAAGGTAAATACATTGGCTTATGCACATTGTTTTATAGACAACATATTTGATCTACTCATTTACTTTTGTTAGGTCAGCATTTCACACAGCTGTTTTAGTTGCCATTGCCACCCAGGAATTTGGTGGATTTTTACCTTTGGGCTTTGAAATCATGCCACACAAATAATAGTTATATTCTACAAGTGTTTTGCCTTGTTTTGTTATTTTTTCTCTTTGGTTTAGGCCAAGGAATTTATGTAAGAGGTCATAACTCTGTAAAAACTTCCAGAGTCAAAGGCTTACAAGGCCGTCACCTCATTTGTTCACATGATTAGTTATAAACTTTGTAGGACATCAACGAGGGCCAGAAGTTGCCAGCTTCTCAAGCTGGAATGCCTTCAGTCAGACAAGAAATCAAGGGCAGACAGATGAACACCGAATTACCTGATATAAACCAAGAACTTACTGTACTTCCAGGTTTGGCAAGGTCACCAGATAACATGGAGACAAGCACCTCAAGAACCCAGAGTTTGGATGCGGAATGCTTCCTTCCCAATGCCGAGCACTCCACAAATTCAAAATCTAGTGATTGCCCCGACGCTCCTGTGAGACTGGACCCCTGCAGCAGATGGTTTAAGCGTCTCAAAGCAAGTGCTTCAAAAGTTGAAGAAGCATCATCCCACCAGAAATTTAGTAAGTTGTTCAACAAAATGCTAAGACATAGTAAGACTAGTTCAGAACCAAAGACAAGCGAGTCTGATGGTAAAGAGTCTATGCCAGATCAGACTGCAGAGTTACTGAGGAATGCTGAATCCTATTCAACTGACCCAGCAAGGAAAAGTCAAGAAATAACACTCTCTCATGTTTGGGTTCAGAGGTGGTTTCATAATCCATCTGCATCTCCGAAAAAGAAGCCTGGAGCTGTGGTAGTTTCTCTGCCAGAGAGTTCAGAGGCAGCACTAGACTTCCAGAAGAAGCAGTTTCCTAGCACTGCTGCCATGGCTCTGATGGGGAAGGCCATGAATGGTTTTTGTCCATGTGAATTCAGAAAAAGTGGGTCTTCTGTAGTCTGGAACACCAAGTGATTCAGGGACAAGCTTTCTTGAGAAAATGCTAGGAATGGAAAGTGAGATAGGCAGTGCGCAGGATGTGCTGGTTATCTTACTGGTTGACATTAGTGCAGCAAGTTGAAATCTTTAACGATCAATCCTCCATCAGATCAATGGACTGCTGACGAATTTTGTATAGCCTGAATGTTGCTTTGGTATTTACCCTGCCTGAAATTGTTTACATTGCCTGCTTTCCTCCTATGATCAGAATAGATATTGTGGATGGAACTTGTGTGAAAGATTTGACAGAGGCCTTGCTTAGGTTGAGAAAGGAGCAACCCAGCCTCTGCTGCTTTTCGTAGTGCAAATCTGAGAGGACTTGACCACACTCCAGCATGCCCCTATTGATCCTCCATATGTAGTGCATGCAAACTGGAGTAATGCTGTAATATCTGGAATCAGAAGCTAAAAATAAAAGATTTAACTGGAGGGGATTGTACTTCTTCAAACTTAGATGCTTAATAATTATTTACACACATATAGTTACATGCAGAAATACATCATCAGACCTCACATCAGCTTAGCTTGTCATGTATACACAAGTTTGGTCTTTGGCTTTTGATATTTTAATGCGATCTATTTGAGTGGTTTGACATTTATGATGGCAATCAAACTATATCCTGAAATTATGCTTGAAAAAGACACTAGAATCATGCATTTGGTCTCCCTGATGGCTTGTTATGAGGGGAATGGCGTGGGTCTGTCATATCCTGCATTAGGCTGAAAATGGAAGAATAATGCATGACTAGAAGAGAGAAGAACAACCTGGGTGTTTCAATTTTCCTTCCATATTCTCTCAGAACAATGTTTTTCATTCCTCTGAGCTTTGAGATACAATTGCGTTTCTCAGAGTTCATCTTCCAAGAGGCAGTCGTGTCTGACATTTAGGTTTGTTCTTTATTGTGCTGCCCGGGTGTCTTTTTTACCTTGTCAGTCGTAAACAAGCGGTGGTTAACATCTGCCATGATCTACCAATCCCCTTCTGTCAAAAAGGAGAATGAAAATGTGTTTGGTCTGACAAAGGTAGCGACACAATTTAGATCCTCTGAGTTCACTGCATCATCCCATGTTCCCTTGGCTTACCATATTGTTCCAGGTTTTTTAAATGTGAGGCTTTTCATTTTTGGTGGCAGCAGAGCACGTCGTTCACGAAGGCATATTATTATGCCATGAGCTGGGAGCTATAAAACGCAGGCCTTCCAATTCATGAGTGAACCTTTCTCTTAAGATGTAATTCTTTTCTACTGTCTCCTAATCCAAGTTACTGTTTGAGCATTATAATAAAAGAAATATTGTGCACGATTAATACCTAGTTGAATGGAGTTGCTCTCTCTAGTTCTCTCTCACATGGAATGAGAGATCAGGAGAAAAAAAAAAGAGTTACAAGAAAATTCAAAATTCTTTTTATAATGTATCAATACAGGTCTATAATATATTCTTGATTATTCCTTGAATAACATGGAATTAGAGCAAGGATTTATCTGTGTTTTCATATGCAATGAAAGTTACAACTGCCTTTAAATTGATTATTCCTCCCTTTGAATACCTCTTTGATCATTTTCCACTTTAAACTAGTAGTATTTTTCTCCAATATCTTATAGAGATTTGAAACTTTGATCAATTCGGCCAATTCAATTAGCATTTTGTTGCGTATTTGGTGGAGGTAAACTTTGTATAGATTTTGAGGGAATTCGGTCAGGAAACCATATTCTTCCAAAGTAGGACACATGTCTATATTTCCAAAAGTGAAACATCAATACTCGAGGTCTAAAAAATACATCAAGGCTTTAATTGTTGAATTTTGCACGGACACCTTTCATAATTTCCTCTCATATTTCTTCAAAAACTCATCTTCTCGAATGCTTTTCATGTGTGAGATGAGCTTCTTCAAGTCATTTCCAGAGCAACTCACATTTCTGATGGGTAGCAATTTACTATCATCCAGTCTCGGACAATCCCCCCTTTTAAAAACTGTAGGGATTCAGAATCCAAGCCATATTCAACAGAGTTCATCTATTTAATGGTGACCATGTTATCAACCCTAAGTCCTGCAATTTAAAATGCTTTTTAGGGTTAAGCATGTATTAATACAACAATGTTTATTTATTGAACATATATCCTATAGGCAGGTTCCATGTCTTTTTACGTGAAACATTAAGGTATGCACTATCTAGTCTCAAAAGGATCTTTTATTGTCCAAATGATTACTCTCGTGAAGATAATACGGGGGCTCAATAGGCGATGGAATGGTACGTATACCAATCACTCAACAAAGAGTTGGATGGTTTCACGAAATTAAACCCTAACTAAAAGTCATAGGGTAAGCCACTACTCCCCCACCTAACCTGAGGTTTCCATGTGTATGTATTTCGAAGTGATATATCATAAATAAACTAGCGATGCACGGAGACATTCATCAATATCCAAAATACATCCATAAGAAGGATAAAACACACTAAAGCGTAAATAAGTAAAAAAAAGAAAAAACCTAAATGCAAAAATTTAAACACATCAAGTCATATAAACCACATAAAACACACAAATCCTAGTCCAAAACTGTCAAAAACATAAAATCCCTAATGGAGTCGTTATTCTATCGCACGTGTACGCACGATGTTGTGGCGTCGAGATCAAGGAGTCGCCACCTAATTGTTTAGTTCAGGGTCACTATAAGACCTGAGTAGACTGATCTTATATAAAATTCTAGAGTAAGGAACTGTTTGTGGCTGGGAAAGATATTAACACCCCTAACGCATCTTACCTGAGATAAACTATATTATATGGTTTAGATGTAGCTTAAAAGTATTGATGGGTTCTTAAACAATGGTTCGTCTATGGCTTAGAATAAATGTTTATTCTCATGAATAAATCTGGTGTTTTGAATTCATTATGAGCTTGTATACCAAAATAAATTTTTGTGGGAAGAATCCATGTAGGTGCTCTGACAAGGTTCACCCATCCTGGAAGACGAAAGAGTTTTCCACAACTCGTATGTTGTTGTGAAAAATACTCTCAATTAAAATTGTTGAATACCCAAAATAATTTTGAGAATTTTCAAGTCAACTTCTGGTATTTAAATTTCAGCCTATTTATTCCAGTCAACTCTCATTTATTCTAGCCTACTTGTAGGTCCAACATTAATATAAAAACAGATCAAACACTAAGAACATGAAGAACACGATGAACATTCAAACTAAACCCAGCAAACATAAATCAGAAACCAATAAGTTTTCATGCAATCAAGGGCAATGTTTTGTTTGTAATCATGCATAAATCAATAATCAAGCATTCATTTTCTTTTATTAACACTCAAAAGTCATAATTTGATCAAAATATATTTAGGCAATCGAAAAAACCCTAGAATTTAAATACATGAATACATGTTATTGATGCGTTTTAACCTTAGATTATTTGTTAAATATGATAAGCTAACATGTCTGTGTCAAGAATTAACCAAAAACAACTTCAAAATAAGAGGCTAAGACAAAGTTCATACGAAGAACATGAACTTTGAATCTGGAAAATTTCCATAAATTAAAGAACCACTGCTAAAACCCATATTTGGCATTCTAGGCCTCTAAACACACTGTTTTTGGTCCCCACAAACTACATTACCAATACCAAACATAGTTGAATCCAAAGAACTAACAAATAACATCAAATCATCAACAACATGCATGAAGTTTCAATTTCTAAAACCGTCAAATCTTATCCAGCCTACATATCTATGCAATTTGGATTCAAAATTAGTTTTCTAAACATATTTTGGTTATAAACAAGCCTTGTAAACCTAGGATCAACAATATTGCTTCATGATGCATTAATCAAACAAAACAAAATGAACAAATATTGTTTTATCAAAATTAACCTAACCAGAAAGCTTTTGTCATATTAAAAACATCAAACACACCCTAAAAATAAACACTAAATTGTAGAATCAAAATCACAAAAAAAAAAGAACAACCCTTACTCTTTAAGCATCACCATATTCGCAAACATAAATGCAGACCTAATGACAACCAAAATCTCCTCAAGTAGGCCACATGGACTCCATTTTTAGGTTAGAAAATATACCTTCGAAACCCTAGAATAACTACTGCTTTTTTTGCTCTTCTTTGTAAAGTTTTGCTTCCACAAACTTAATACCTTTTTAAAACTGAATAAACCCTTGTGCTAGGCTCATTAACCCTCATAACTAGGATATTTTCTCAATATTTATCTCCTATTTTTCTCTCTTTCTCAGCTCTGATTTTCAGGGGTTATTTGTATGGTTTTGCTAGGGTTTTTTGTTGGATTCAATCAAAAATTGATCATGATTGATCAATCTTGGCCCTTTAATTGAAATGGAAGGGGTTTGGACAAAAAAAACCGTTAGAGGCTTTATACTAGGCTGGTTTTGTAGTGATGGTTTTGGTTTTAGGGATTTTAGTGGTTTTGCCAAACTTGAAGACCAAGGAACTGTTTTTTGACCTTTTGATTTCAAGAGAAATGCGGTCAACCTTTGATAAGAACCTATTGAGAAATTTTTGAGTGTGAACACATGAAAAAAGTAAGTGGTTTTGCCAACTGGATGTCACAGTCATAACTGATTGGGTTGACCGTTTTCAAAGCCTCGTCAGAGAAAGTTCGATGTTAACGTTGTCTGAGACCACCCGAAGTTGGTAGAGGAGGTGCCCACCTTTCATTTAGATCCAACCTTACTCAATTTAGAGGTTTGTAGCTTCAAATTCATTCTTCCAAAAGTGCTAACTTTATTAGTTCAGAATTTGAAAATGCAACAAGAGCTGATTAAGGACAAGATGTTGGAGACTTCTACGGAAGAATTAAGGTGTAAATATTCAATTTCATGGGCATGAGATTGTAGAGGGAGTTTTTTTCAGTTGAATGGTAGTGGTTACAACCTCTAAAGTGGTTGGAAATGCCACATTTATTCACCTGAATATGCCTACTCAACCAATCAAAATTGCTAAGGAAAAAGATGAATAGTGGGTGAATAACATGTCATCTAGGTTAAATCATAGAAATTAGAGTTTTTTAATTTGGGATCTGACCATTTTCAATTTAGTCCCTGCTCTTCCAATGCTTTTTAATTGCATTCATAATTGTCTTTTAATTTTTAAATGCATGCAATTGCACCCTTGTCAAATTCAAATATCTGCCCTAAAATTTAGCGCATTTTACAAACGAGTCATTGGTTTTTAATTTGTTCAATTTCATCCTTAATTGACCACCAAAATTCTAATTCCTTTAAATTTGGCCCTTGATTTCACCAATTTCTACCCTTGAAATTGTACGCCACTTACAAGTTGGTCCTTAGTCTTAAATGGCCTCCAAACTTTAATTTTTTCACAATTAAGCTCTTGATTTAACCAATTAAACTTTCCAAAGTCTAATTTTAAGTCCCAAACTTCATTTTCTTCCAATTAGCACCCAAATTGACTCCAAAAAATTATTTTCGTGCAATCAAGTCTTCAATTCCAAAATTTGCATTGAGTCCTTACCCATCTAAATTTGTGTTTCTTTACCCCAGATAAAAAGATTTTTATCAGTGAGGTTTTTTGTCAATTAGAATTAGGTTGTTAATTTTTCCAATCTTATACATTTTAGTCTCCAGCTTTTCCACTTATCATCTTGGTGCTCCAGCACCAATATTGAACAATCTTATAGACTTTCTTCATCAGGGTCCTTTTACACATATTTGATACGTTGCATTGCAAGGAAGCTCCTCGAAGGAATTGTTGCAACCCATGAATTGCCACGTAGCAGATGAGGAGTCGGTCTTTAAAGGGGTCCTATAATCATACTGTCGAGGGCAACACCTGAGCGGCACTCGACAACAACATTGTTTAGTGTGTGACATAATGTTAGATTTCTACAATAAGGGTGGTAGATGAAAATCACGAAGAAGTGTTGTCACTTTTTATCATTTGGGTTTTGAATCTAAGGAAACTTCTGATGATGTCATTTTGAATCTGAATCTAGATATATAGAAATGATGGCAGCAGCTTCTTCTGCTTTGATGTGGAAACTGGATACATAGAAATGATCCACTATTTCACTTCACGACTCCTTTTATCTTACACGAGATTCTGTGTAAGTTATTCGTATATAAGTGGTGAGTGTAAGTTCTATTGCAAGCATTAGCAGGCTTATTTCATTATTCCATACAAAATACAAATATTTCTTTTTTCAGTCTTGTACAAGTACAGACTTCAAAAAGACCCGAAGCAGCTGATAACTAGGGACTTGTATCAGATCTTAACTCGGGCTCTATTTTTACAAGCAAGGAGGGATCCTGTGGTTTACGTAGGATAAAGCAGGGGCAGCTTGCATGCTTCTATCTTTTGAGACCAAAATGCTGCCACTACCATTCTTAAATAGGCACTAATAAAGAGCTTCAAAATGTTCTTGTCTCAACACCCTCTTGGAACCAAGTCCTTGATAAATAATTGAGATCCAACATCTATTTATATAACTGTGCCATCCTCTATTGTTGCCTTTTCTAATATAATCGTGATTCCAGATCGAATGTAGAACCCTTTTTCTTCCCGGTCTGCTTCTTGCACACCCTGCAAAACCAAAGCATTGAGATACATGCATGCAAAATTTTCATAGGAGTCTATTGAGAAGGATTATGTATGTGAGCATAGTTTGAATGAGTGGTGTTACTTACATCTTTATTCGTAATGATCACGTCTTTCCCTATTTTCGCATTCTTGTCAATTATGCAGTTCCTTCAAGAAAAACCAGACTTTGTCAGAAATAACCATTTATATACCCTTGTAGTCTTATAAATGAAGTAAAAAAAGGAGGTGGTGGGAGGAGGGGGGCATCCATATATTTCGTTTGAGTTTTCAGTCTACTTTCCAATATTGAGTCCAGTACCTGATTTTTGTGTTCCTTCCTACGCCAATTGGGACTTTACCCTCTGCCAGAAGAGAGGCAATTTCAGCTTCAGTTTGGTAGTGGTCTGCTCCAAGCATCACGGTATCCTGAAGACAGAAAAAAGAGAGATGGTTATAACTCACTCAAGTAACCAGAAAGGAAAAAGAAAATGTAAAGAATGGAAGAAAAGATGATGGGTCACCTTTAACTCAACGCCATAATCTAAACGGGAGCGTTCGCCGACCACAGAGTGTTGGACAGTGCATTCTCTCAAGAAACATCCATGGGAAATTATTGCATCTACAATCTGAAAAATCAACCTAAAACATCAGAAGGAATGTAATTCATCAAATCCACAAATTGGAGCTCAATGT
>Ga0307507_10008445_pt1 | contig 14244 bp, 16 predicted proteins | sample 7_EM_MG_FD_207223 | JGI IMG/M metagenome (GOLD analysis project Ga0307507, IMG submission 207223) | Populus trichocarpa ectomycorrhiza microbial communities from riparian zone in the Pacific Northwest, United States - 7_EM | ecosystem: Host-associated > Plants > Roots > Unclassified | place... | reverse complement strand
AACCGATGCAAACAAAGGATGCGTCAAATCGGAGGTATGCTGTGGAAGGAAGGAGTTTAGCATCGTGGGACCGATGCAAGAGGGGGAAGGGAGCTAATGTCACAAACTGTGACTAAGCAAGGCAGACTCTCACATGACTAATAGTTATTAGTCATCGGTTTGTTATCTTTCACACTATGAGATCAGTTGACTCATAGGTTTCACATGACGACGCAATAGCGTGTCATTGGGTTATTGTTATTGGTTGATAGTTGACATGACGCACGATTGTGGTCATTTGGTTTATGTATTTCGCACATGACTCATAGTTATGAGTCATGGGTTTTGCGCATCTGACCGCATTAGGGCACATGACTTGTTTTATGAGTTTTGATTGGTTGCGAGATAGGGAACAGATGACTCGGACGAGTCAGCTGATGGATTTCACACTATGCCTCACTATGAGTCATGAGTCGCGTGACGCGAGGGTCTGAGTCACGCAGGGTTAGGGTTGAGGGAAGAACCCCTATATAAGGGCACCCTCGGGGCAGGAGATTCGGGTTCTTCACGCAACCATCTAAGTACTTTCATACACTATACGTTCAATCAAAAGATCTTTATCATACTTCCACAAATCAAGACCCGACGGTCTTATATGAGCCTAGCGATCGACGTTGCTAGATAGGAGTTAAAAGACTTAGCTATCGCAACCGCTATCAAAGAGCGAGGGAAGTGATCGTTAGAAAGCTATCGGTTACCTGCTGCAAGTATCACCCAGGGAAGAGAGGATTGTAACAACCAAGGATATACCGAATCTTCTCATGTCGTATGGATCTTGTAATCATCCCTGAGAGTCCATGGAGCTCAGAGGAATGAAACTCGGCAAACTATAACCCATTGACAGGGCCCCATAGAGCCTGCTATAATTAGGGTAGTCTGCGGGGCTATCAGTCACATGGCGGATCCAAATACTATGCCCTGCGTGTGTACGTTCACGTAGAGCGCTCCGATCTACAACTCCCTAGTCAGTAAGTCAAAAGCCCAAACACAGGGATTATTTTGAAAAGGACTCCCCTATTGGCGCCCGGCGATTCACCGGTAGATAAGGGATGATCGGTTAGAGTGCAGGGCTATCAGGTGGGCTGTTAGGTGAGGTGTTAGGTGGGCTATTAGGTGGGCTGTTAGGTGGGCAGTTTGCTGGGAGGTTTGCTGTGCTGCTTGCTGAAAGTTTGCTGGACTGTTTACTTGGCTGCTGCCTGAGCTGCTACCCGCGCTGCTGGGTGGGGTATCGAGTAGGATTGGTGCTTGTGGTGACCCAGCCACTGTGAGAGCGTTTTGTGAAGCAGGTATTGCTTGTCCTTGTATCAAGTGAGCAGCTTCAGCGACTTGTCTTCGGGCGTGCCATTGCTTGATCAGTGATTGAGGTTGACCCAGCACGATACCTGGAGCACCTTGTCCTGGGCCGGAACGACAGGAACGACTTGTCCTTGCGCTTGCGGTTGACCTTGACCCAGAACAACACCGGGACCGACCAGTCCTGGCGCCCAAACGACACCAGGTATCACCTGTCTGTGCCCTCACGGTCAAGGTTGACCTGGAGCCTGCCATGGACCAACTTGCCCTGGCGCCGGAACTCCAGGAATGACTTGTCTTTATGCTTGGGGTTGAGGTTGACCCTGAACGATACCTGGAGCAAGTTCTCCTTGCGCCAGAATGATACGAAGGACTTGGCCTTGTTCTTTTGGTCAAGGTTTACCCAGAACGACACAGGAAACGACCTGTGCTTGCTCCTGAACAGCATCTCGAATGACTTGCCCTTGGGCTTGGGGTTGGTTAGTCGCTGGGAGAGCGGATTTGGGAGAGCGGATTTGGGGGACGGGAGCTGGGTTCGGATCAGCTGTAGCCAGAGGCAATGGAATTGGGACGCCCAGAGCTAGTAGCGGAGGGGAAACAATCACCTGCGCAGTGGGGACTCCTGGCTAGCCCAGTGCAGGTGCAGGCTGGCTCTTAGCCAGAACCTGAAGCTGCTTGTTCATGGAGGTTGTCAACTTACTCATAGAGTCCTTAACAAGTTGAACGATTGCGTCATTATCCTTCCGCATACGAGCCACGTTATTCGCACCTGTTTCTGGGGTGAGCCGATCGCACACAGGGTGCAATCTGCTCATTCCTGCGACCATTTGCTGGAATTCTCCGATAGCAAAATTAGTGACTAGCATAAAGTTTCATGCTACCAGCTGATCTTTCACAAGTCACCGCCCTTTTTTATACACCACTACAGCTGCATTATTAGCTGGGAACCCCATTTGCTCCCTTATGGTAAGTAATTGACTGACCCCCATGATTAAGGTGTGTTGGGCTGATCTGCCCTAGGAGAGAATTAGGCGGAAGTTGGTATGTCTGCCCGCCGGAGGCGACTGTCCTCCGGGATTATGCATGTGAAGGTATCATACGTGGATGATATTGTGGGCCATATTGGTTGATTCTGGGTGTATGTAGATGAGAGTATTGGAACCAGGGGGCTGAATATCGTGTCAGTTGTGGACGTTCTGAATGTGAGATAGTTTGTGGTTTCAAGTTTCTTCCATGGCATTTTATCAAGTTTATATATAAAACTCAGGGAGGTTCTAGGGAGTTTGAAAGAATCACGCTGTGTTTTCAAGATTGGCTAAATATATGTAAAACCTGACAGTCGAAGAGAGGAATCTGGCATTATCTGATTCAACATGAATAGTGGATTATAAATGCATTTGTTCAGAAACGGCTCTGGTCGTCAAAGAAACAATAGCTGATGCCAGATCACGTCTGTGCTAGACCCCATTGAGCACTAGTTTCTCTTCGGAGCGTCTGAGCTCCTTGACCCTGCATGCGAACCACACGGGTTGGGCTGAAGACTAAACACAGCAGTACAAGTGCTCTCCTACCTACACATAGCTTATGATATAGACTGAGCTGACTCCCACGATGCCTACCAAATGTCCATTCTGCCAACCAAAATACAGCGAGTCAGGCGCATATCAGAAATACGTGCAAACAGCCCACGCAAATCTAGACCTTATTCTCGAGTGCACCCTAGAATATCCATCATCCGTATATAGTATCAACGAGCTGGAAACAAACATATTGCACAACCCAGAGGCGAGTGAGGTCCCGGATTCCGACTATGAATCCAATGCCGATGCCACCGCACACGAGCTCGACACATTTACTGCTCACGAGTCAGCTACTGAGATACCGGCCGACTCTACGTCTTCGTTACCCGGCATACAGGACCATCATCCACCCGCTGGAGAAGCAACTTGAGACGTCGATCGATTTTAATAAGAAAACAGCAATCGCTGGGAGGATCTCTGGTCACCAGTCAGTTGTGCGGAGGGTTTCAAACTGGAGTCTCCCGTCATTGGACCCGCACAGTTCGTATCTGCAATGGTTCGAAGGACAAGTTGCTGATAGCAAGAGAACTCTGCCATTCCGTTATCCTAACGTCCTAGATTGTGTCAGATATCTACTTCGCCAGAGAGCATACCAGGATGACTTGGGCTACGCACTGCAGTGTGAATCTGATTCAAATGGTAAAAGGATCTATGCGGAAGTGCATCAGCGAAAATAATACTCTACGCCAGGGGCGCCCCAGGCGTCTGGCGCACCTAGTGCACATAACGTCAATCGGGAATGAGAACGCAACGTCGATCTGACGTTGTGTCCTGATTTTGCTTCACATGACATGCTACACCCTGACGCTATCCTGACACGGACCCTACATTCTCTGCACTCTGACTGCGCCTGGTCCTCTGCTCTTGCGTCCTGAACACCTCGGATTCTCGGTTGCTGCACAAGGGCGATGCCTGATGATCCGCCGCTCCATCCTGATCACCACTGATCCTGACATGTTCTGTCCTATCATCCCATTCTTATTTTCCGCGCCTGGGCTTCGCTCGTTCCGACGCCTCACATCAGGATCCCATGATCCTGAGCTTCCTCATCCTGGTATCTCCCTACTTTGACTTCTACCTCCAGACACTCTCCGCCGGGGCACTATTATCCTGCTTTCACTCTCGCTACGTGCTGTGTGTCCTGATCCTAGCTTGGCTTTTTCTATTCTCTCTGTAGGCTTCTACGTAATATCTAGATGCCCTCATGGTGCCTCCCAGATGCGGGTGGAACGATCTCAACTCTGCCTGACACAATCCCGATGTTGCGCACGCTCTATCCTCTTCTTTCAGACGTCACCCTGTGACGTTTGCGATATGATAGCCCAGATGCCCCCGTGCTGTGTCCCTTTCATTGATTCTACAACTAGCACTCCGAATCCCCAGATTTTCCTTTACGTTCTCATATCAACACATCGCCGTCCAACAAATAGTATTAATTAATTAACCTACTCGACACATATGCGACTTGTTCGACACATCATTTCTTAATTACCCTCACCAACGCTCCCATTGCGCCCCTGTTTGACATCGCCCCGCTCACAATCATTCGTCTCCTGTTGTGCTGGCTCTATTTCATCAAGGCTCAGCGAGATGCGTCGCGATATAGTAGGACTCACAGCCCTGTCCAACGATAGTTCCCTGGTTACCTCCCGTGAACCATCTGCACTTGGCGGAGAAGAATCGAGATATCTGGGAACCCGGGCAGCTGACGTCTGGAGGAAATCAAAAGACAGATCAATGTCCTGCGAATTGTTTTGACTATCATTCTGCCCCACTGGGGTCCCAATGCGCCTGCTGCTCGGAGTTTGAATTCGGTGGGCTGGCCGTTGCGTAGCCTCGCTCGGTGGTTGACTCGGCAGCTGGGTGGGTACCACAACCCAATCGCTGGGAGTTTGGCTTTGGTGGGCTCGCCATCGCGTCGTCTGGCTGGATGCCTGACTCTGCAGCTTAGCCTCTACCGTTGCCCAATCGTCGGTATACCCTTCACGGCCCTCTTGTCCCACGCCGTGCTCCTTCTCCATCTTTGCCCGGATGGTCCCACGAATCTTGTCCAGAATTATCGCCTGTACCCTGTCTGGGCAATCGGCCAACGTCTGAGTTTGCCGGACACAAAGGTGTTTAGTGGTTCACATCATGTTAGCGTCCTGGAGAATACAAGGTGGGTTCTGGTTCTGGTTGAACTTCTACCGCGTCAGGCTTGAACTCGCCTGATTCCTTATATACTCCTGTTTGCCATGCTCTTAAGGTATGACAGAGGATTGCACACTTAAGCAAATCATCGAGCCTTTAATACGCCCAAGAAAATCGGGTTCGACAATCCCACACATTTTCCTACCTCTAAAGTACTTACCCCCTATGGCCTCGGGAATCTGGGGCCCCCCGAATCGAAATGTCAATTTCTGGGCGGAGTGTAATACCTGTTAGTTAGTGGAAGGAAGTTGTCCAACTAGGGCGCACCAACCTCATATCCGTTTGGGGAGCACATAAATCTATCCTTTTCCAGCAGGTAGTCCACCTTGGGCACAATCGCCACTTGATCCCCGGGGAGATTCTATAATTTTCCGATCTCATCTTTAACGTGGGAAACAAACTGGGATCTTACCCCTGAGTGTCTATTGCGTATCTTACAGAATTAATACTATACCCGGCTTCAGGGGGGCGTCATCCCTGTGTTTCTGTGTCCACTTACTGTCTTTATGTTTTCCTCAGACGCTTCCATATTTCCTGCATCAGCTATGTAATCGAGCGCCTTAACCCCAGCACCGTGTACCTGAGCCGTCAAATTAATTGGGCCTGGGAGTGGGACAACAAACAGGGTGTACCCGAGAATGAGGGGTTTTGCCCGCGTTACTACAGCTGCCCCTACCCCTCTCCCTGTTTTTAGCCTTGACTGGGTACCCCGCCAGATGTCCTCACAGTGTCCCCTACCCGATTAGCCGTCTGGACTCGAACGTTTAACCCCCGATGTACATCAGCAAAAATAAGACTCTGCACCAGGGGCGCCCCATGCGTCTGGCGCACCTAGCGCACATAACGTCAATCGCAAATCAGGACGCAACGTCGATCTGACGTTGGGTCCTGATTTTGCGTCACTTGACGTCCCGTGCCCTGACGCTATCCGGACACGGACCCTACGTTCTCTGCACCTTGACTGCGCCTGGTCCTTTGCTCTAGCGTCCTGAACACCTCTGATTCTCGGTTGCTGCACCAGGGCGACGCCTGATGATCCGCCGCTCCATCCTGATCACCATTGATCCTGCTGTCTTCTGTCCTGAAGTCCAATCTTTATCTTCCGCGCCTGGGCTTCGCTCGTTCCGACGCCTCACATCCGGATCCCATGATCCTGAGCTCTCTAGTCCTGGTATCTCCCTCCTTCGGCTTCTACCTCCAGACACTCTCTGCCGGCGCACCATTATCCTGATTTCACCCTCTCTACTTGCTGTGTGTCCTGATCGTAGCTTGACTTTTTCTATTCTATCTGTACACTCCTATGTAATATCTAGATGCCCTCATGATGCCTCCCAGACGCGTGGGGAACTCTCTCAACTCTGCCTGACACCATCCCGATCTTGCGCATGCTCTATCCTCGTCTTTCTGACATCACCCCGTGACGTTGACTATAAGATCGCCCAGACGCCCCTGTGGCGTGTCCCTTTCATTGATTCTACTACTCGTACTCCGAACCCCGAGATTACCCTTTACGTTCTCATATCAACACATCGCCGTCAACCAAATAGTATTAATTAATTAAGCTAATCGACACATACGCGACATATTTGACATATCATTGCTTAATTACCCTTACCAACGCTCCCATTGCGCCCCTGTTCCACATCCCCCCGCTCAATATCCCTTGTCTCCTGTTGTGCTGGCTCTATTCCGTCAAGGCTCAGCGAGAGGCGTCGCGATGGAGTAAGACTCACAGTCCTGTCCAACGATAGTTCCCTGGTCACCTCCTGTGAACCATCTGCGCTCGGCGGAGAAGAATCGAGAAATCCGAGAACCCGGGCAGCTGACGTCTGGAGGAAATCAAAAGACAAATCAGTGTCCTGCGGATCGTTTTGACTATCCTGCTGCCCCACTGGTGTCCCAATGCGCCGGCTGCTCAGCGTTTGAATTCGGTGGGCTGGCCGTTGCGTAGCCTGGCTGGATGGTTGACTCAGCAGCTCGGCGGCTACCACACCCCAATCGCCGCGAGTTTGGCTTTGGTGGGCTGGCCGTCGCGTAGTCTGGCTGGATGCCTGACTCTGCAGCTCAGCGGCTACCGCTGCCCAATCGTTGGTATACCCTTCACGGCGGTCTTGTCACACGCCGTGCTCCTTCTCCATCCTTGCCCGGATGGTCCCACGAATCTTGTCCAGAATTATTGCCTGTACCCAGTCTGGGCAATCGGCCCACGTCTGAGTTTCCCGGGCAAAGCGGTCTTTGGTGGTTCGGATCATGTTAGCGTCCTGGAGAAAACGAGGTGGGTTCGGGTTCTGGCTGACCTCCTACCACGTCAGGCTTCAACTCGCCTGATTCCTTATATCCTCCTGTTTGCCATGCTCGTAGGGTATGACAGAGGATTGTACACGTTAAGCAAATCATGGTGCCGTTGATATGCCCAAGAAAATCGGGTTCGACAATCCCACGCATTTTCCTGCCTCTGAAGTACTTACCCCATATGGCCTCGGGAATCAGGGGCGCCCCAAAACGAAATCTCAATTTCTAAGCCGAGTGTAATACCTGTTAGTTATTAGAAGAAAGTTGTCCAACTAAGGCGCACCAACCTCATATCCGTTTGGGGAGCACATATATCTCTCCTTTTCTAGCCGGTAGTCCACCCTGCGCGCAATCGCTGTGGGATCTACCGGGAGATTGTAGAATTTTCCGATCTCCTCTTGAAAGTGGGAAACAAACTGGGATGTTACCCCAGAGTGTCTCTTCCCTATCTTTCAGAATTAGTACTCTACCCGGCTTGAGGAGGGTGTCATCCCTGTGTATCTGTGTCCACTTACTATCTTTATGTTTTCCTCCGACGCTTTCATATTTCCTGCATCAGCTATATAATCAAGCGCTTTATGCCAAGCACCGTGTACCTCAGACGTCAAAGTAATTGGGCCTCGGAGTGGGTCAACAAACAGGGTGTACCAGAGATTGAGAGCTTTTGCCCACGTTACTAGAGCCGCCTCTACTCCTCTCGCTGTATTTCGCCGTGACTGGGTACCCGGCCAGATGTCCTCAGAGTGTGGCGTACTCGATTCCCCGGCTGGACTCGAACTTCTAACTCCCAACGTAGTGGCACTTTGAGTGGCCAGTGGGGATGAATATCGGGCTACACTGGATGACGGGAGCACTGGCGGAGTATACGCTCTACGGGGCGTTATACGTCCTCGAGCTGCTGGCGTCCGCCTAACAAGTACTGCGTCCTGTGATCCGGAGGTGGTCGAAACTCGCACAGTCGATACCCGATTGTTTGTTTGTTTGTCCGCTGTTCGTGACCGGTGACGCAGACCAGCTCCAGTAGCATCTGGAATATCATCTTCTTCCGCGTCTGGCTCAGTGTCCGATTCAGTCTGATCCGATCCGCCAGAGTCTTCGTAGTCATCACTGCTATCATCGCTTAGACGAACGGTTTCCATTGGTACTTGTGCGTCAGGTTCCGTCTCAATATCGGTATATGTCGTGCTCTGTATCGTCCTTTTCCGGGGGCGCTTTGGTCGTCTTTCGAGTACTCCGGTTGCGTTTGGTGGTGTAGGGCGCCCTTGCGATGGCTGCTCGTTCGGCACAGTGATCGGCGAGCTGCGGGATTGGTTTTGTTGCGTTTTTAACCTCGATCTCCCTCATCGTATGCCATCGGGTACGACTTGGCGTCTACATCCCTTCAGATTTCCTACTCGGGGGGTTGGCTGGCTGCGAGAATTGGCTTGCGGTTGTCTAGACATGGTGGAAGGCTGAACGGTTGATCAACGTTAGGCCAAATAGGAATTAGGAGGTAGAACAATGGAATGTATCTTTCGTGTCGCGAAGATGAGGAATCTGTGGTTATTTTCAATGGACGCGTCAGGTCTTATACGCTAGGACTTCGGGGGGGGGGTTGGGAGAATCAGACACTATCACTCGGTATTGAAAGAAAATATTCGCCTGTAAGAAGGGGTTTTCTGCTTGTTCAATATTATGATCATGATCTCGACGTCCTCAGGTATTATGGTCGTCCCGACTCTAGTTGAAAAGGTTCGGCGAGATGGGCGTCGCTAATGTAGGAGGCTAAGCAAAATGTAGCCACAATGAGTATCGGTTAGCGACACTAATTCTAGCAAGACACTCTCCACGCCTAAAGCAGCTTAGGATTATCGAACCTCATCTCCTAACGTCGAATCAACACCACTGAACATCTGGAATTCTGTATTCACGCCATGCTCTCGACGTCCTCAGGTATCATGGTCGTCCCGACTCTGGTTCAAAAGGTTTGACGAAATGGGCTTCGCTAATGTAGGAGGCTAAGCAAAATCTAGCCACAACGAGTATGGGTTAGGGACACTAATTCTAGCAAGACACTCGCCAAGCCTAAAGCAGATTAGGATTATCGAACCTCATCTCATAACGGCGAATCAACACCACTAAACGTCTAGAATCCTGTATTCAAGCAATGCGCTCATGTGTTTGACTAGTTTAGTCCGCCGACACCAGCCCAGTTAAGGACAGAATGCGCGGCGTGCTTGATCCAGGAAAAAAACTTTCGTATCTTAACGCAAGGAGGCGTAAGGACTAGCAATACAGGATACGAGAAGCTGAAGGAAGGGCGCCCAATAATATGTTTACTATCACATACCAGCTACGAACCACAAACTGAGAATTCTGACTAAAGCGAAATTAGATCTAGGGAAAAAAAGAAAAAGAAAAAAAAGGTACCTGAGAAACTAGGAAATCCCAAATTATTTTCGTCCAGTCCCGCATCTTTTTGAACAGCGTGGTTGGGGCGATGGCCATTTGGTGTTGTTTGGGGCACTACTCAAACTGGACGTTGAAGAAGCCCTGGGCGCCGGGGGTGTCACGGGGGCCGCTGGTTCCGTCGGGGCTGGGAGCGTGGTGGGCGGCTGTTCAGTTGTGCGTCCTGCTTGTTCTGTCGCTCTCACTGAAGTTGTGTGAACCTGCGCATCAATCGGAGCAAGGGCGGGGGAGGCTGGACGTTCGTCACGGATTACGGGCAGGCTGGTAGGAGGGCGGTCCTGGGCACCATCATGTTCTGAACGCAGCGCGGCTGCCTGTTCAATTGTGCGAGCTGCTTGTTCAGTCGCTCTCACTGGAGTTGTGTTGACCTGCGCATCAATCGGAGCAACGGTAGGGGAGACTGGACGTTCGTCGCGGAATCCGGGTAGGCTAGAAGGAGGGGTGTCCTGGGCACAATCGAGTCCCGAACGCAGCACAGCTGCCAGCCCGGTATCTGTAATGTAGTCTGCCATCCAGGGCATCTCCCGTAGAACCTTCCGGACGTCTTGCAGTTTTGTTTGCATAGATGTCGCAGAAGGCCTAGAGGCCGACTCCCCCGAGAGCGGAGCGAACCGATTTGCGCTCGGGGCGTCCTCTATTTCTTGTGGGGTAGCCCTCCGTCGTGTCGCGGGGCCCGGGGCTCCCGACTCCTCGTCCTACGTCGTCAATTGGCCATGGTGTTTTGATCTTCATGTTAACGTTAGATGTCGATACTTACGTTGTTCAAGACAATCGCCCACCCGTCAGGTGGCGCCTGCGGTTCCCCCTTGCTCTCGGCCTCTAGCCATTCCTCCTCCTCCTCATCCTCATCCTCATCCTCATCCTCATCCGCTTGCATGATCCCCAAGGCATCTTCCCTAACGTTGCGATTGAGAAACGGGTATCGCCCTTTGGCAGGCTCGGGCGTCTGGGCTCTATCCTCTCTATTCTGGCGACGTGACTCGACCACCAAGAGATCGAGGGGATCTTGGCCATGGTTTGCAAGGAGCCACGCTAGAATGTCATTATTGCTATGGAGAAAGATGAGCTGTCGCAAGGGGAGAGGTTTTCGGGCTGTTGACGTAGCCTGACGGCACCCTGACCAGTCGCCCCGATCAGATATCGTGGGCATCAGATTTCCTCCTCCACACGCTGCCATCTAACCACCCCGACCAGATTTTTGATGCTCGGTGATGTCAACACACCCCATGCGATTCCCCGGTCCGAGTCGCTCGCACACCAGGGATGGTCGAGGAACGAATGTCCCGCTTCTGGGGCTCCCGTTCGGCGAACGATATGGATTCTTACTGCCTGTGGGCAATAAGTTGACAATTGAGACTCTGTTAAAATAAGTTAGTGCGAGGCTGACGGGAGATAGATCGGAATAAGCACTTACTCAGAGATTCCGCCACGTCTCTCCCACCGGCGCGTTCCGCGATTTGACCCAGGTTAGAGGTGTGGAGTTTCCTAGCCGAATCTTTAACTAGCATCCTCAGGTGACGGGTGAGTTCCATGACGTCATCTGGGTGGTGGTTTTTTTTCATGTGGGTGACGCGATCTTTCACAGGCGGAAGGGCGCGAGCGAAGACTGTGAATGCTTCCACTTGGGCGTCTGTCAAGTGACCGGGGTCAAGGTTGCGGGCTGTCATATAGGCCTTGAGCTGCTCACGCCAATCGAAGTACGCACCAGATGTGACGCCGGGATCGAAGACCCCGCACCACGATTTAGCGTACGCATTGTCGCCATACGCCTTCCTAATTTGTGCTCAATTGTTAACGTGACAGATCCTGATACCTGGGTGGGGGTTTTCTTTGACCTACCCAGTACCCGAGTCCTTGACGGCTGGCTCGATGTGCGCGTGCTCCGCCAGGTGTCTATTCACCAGAAAGTTCGTTGTGAGCGCCATATCCTGCAATGCGAATCTGGTGCTTTCCGTGATTACTTACGCTCTCTCCTCAGCGGGGCGACGGGCGACTATACACTGCAGAGTCTTGCTTAGTTTTCCGCTCTCAGGGTCAATCCTCTGGGGCTGCGCAGCTGGGCGTCTAAGGCGAATGGAAACATTAAAATTGCTCACGAATATATAGACCTAGTTTACTTACTTTCCCTTCTCTAACTGCTGTTTCCGTGAGCTCGGAGGTGCCATGGGGACTTGTGCGATGTTTGGATTGAATCTAACTCAATGAAAAAGATGAGAAAAATTTTTAATACGTCAACTAAGAGATGAGGATCTTGGAGGGAGGTTGACCTAGGTAGGTCGAAATCTGACGCCAGACGTGGGGAGAAGAGCGAAGAGGAACATATGGCGAGTGGGAACGCCAAAGTGGAAGTAGGGGTAGGAGGGGTCCTTATATACACCTCGTCGATGCCCTGTGTACATTTCCTGATGGTTAGTCCTGGGGGGGTGTACCGTACGAGCATAGACCGCAAAGTAGGGTGTGCTAGTACAACCACGTCGCACAGCGAAGTGGATACCGGTATCGTGGGCTAGATGAACAAGCCAAATAGCGGATCTACGAATTGTGATGGATAAAGATATAGAACATAGACAATCCATGATTGTGAACACTTCTGATTCTACGAGATTTCTACCGCGTGTGATGACACAAGGTTTTAAGCCTCACAAGGATAGAGATGCCAAGAGACGTAAGGGACGCGACGTCTCTTGGCGTCTGCCATGGCACCATCGACATCACTTTAATTTTTCATCCATCAAGTGCAAGACCACACATGAGCGAACCCAGACGAACGTGAACTGATCAGATGGTGATCCTCAGGCAGGCAGGCAGGCATGCAGGCAGGCTATAAGAAATATATTCGAAACCCCTAGGAACTCTAATGCTAAACAATATCACTAATACACTATTCGTCTAGGTAGACTCAGCGGACGATAGACGCGGCGTCAAATCAAACTCTCACAGGCTCGAACGGTATCTCTTGGGCTTACGCTCGTGACCATCCTCATCATCGAAGGAAGCACTGCGCTTCCGTACCTCCTCGCTTTCCAAAAATTCACTAGCCATGGAAGCCAAACGAAATCTCTTGGACTTACCCTCATCACAATTTTCATCGTCGAACAGACCCCTGCGCTTCCGTGTCATGTCGGCATGAGCAGGATGCCGTCCTAGTTCCGCCGAGTGTTGTATATTCAACCGGCTCGACGATGTCAGGGCGAGTGGTATACGTTTCGCGGGGGATTCCCTTCTCTCTCCACCGGCGGATGACGACATCCCAACGCTGCCCTCGCGTCCATCCCCGGCGCCGGAGACATCCCATGACGCGCCGGATAATGCTACAAGTAAAGCGTCAGGGTCATCTCCCTCTTGCGGTTCACTTGCTTCATTGGCCGGCCCGGGATTAGCTCTGGGCTCCGGTCGTCTGGCCTGGGGATCAAATGAACCTCAATGGAAGTGGTCTCGTGCTATCGTTTCATTCGCCCAATTGGTCACAGCGCCTGGTACAAGATAGTTGTGCCCCCTCAACGCGGGTCTGGGTTCCATACTTACGTTATTCGGCCAATGACAATAAATTAAGAGATCAAGCGGGTCTTCAAGAACTGGATTTGACAGGAGCCAGGCCCTTACCGCTTCATCGTCATCGATGAAGACATAATTGAGCCACGAGAGCGGCGTGTTGGGATTGTCTCGTAGGAGTCGGCGTCCTTTGCCTGTAGCGCCAAGTATGTACCGAATCGTCTCATGTGGTATGGATCTCGTAATCATTGCTGACAGTCCACGGATGTCATAGAAATCCAACTTAGCAAACTATACCCCGTTGACCGTGCGCTAATTCAGCCGGCAATAATTATGGTATTGGGCGGGGGTATCCGCCGCATGGCGGATCCAAACAATACGCACTGCGCGTGGACGTCCGAGTAGAGCGCTCCAATCTACAACTCCTTAGTCAGTAAGTGAAAAACCCCAACACGCGGATTATTTTGAAAAGGACTCACCTGTTGGCGCCCGGCGATTTAGCGGGAGATAAGGTATGATTGGTGCCGCCGCAGGGCTGTCAGGTGGGCTGTTAGGGGGGCTGTTAGGTGGGCTGTTAGGTGGGCTGTTTGCTGGGCTGTTTGCTGGGCTGTTTGCTGGACTGTTTGCTGGGCTGTTTGCTGGACTGTTTGCTTGACTGTTTGCTTGGCTACTGCCTGACCTGCTGCCTGCGCTGCTGAGTGGGGTGTCGAGTAGGATTGGTGCTTGCGGCGAGCCAGCCACTGGGGGAGCGTTTTGTGGAACAGGTATTCCTTGTCCATGCACCGGGTGTAACCGCCCCCTGAGTGGTGGCGGGAATCGATAGGGTAACGATACTATCTCTATACCAAAGTGCGGTATATAACGAGACTAAGTACCGGAGGCTTAGACTAAGTTGTTGTAACAAACCTCT